>OGVU01000006.1_pt1 | contig 30601 bp, 20 predicted proteins | sample 1575861 | NCBI WGS metagenome assembly OGVU01 (sample SAMN07581532, study PRJEB24739) | freshwater metagenome | place: Singapore | collected 2015-01 | reverse complement strand
GTATTCTGGGTTGCCAGCGAACATAGTTCTATCATCTACAACTTCAACGTTAGCGATATTGTATGTTCCATCAATACCAGTACCCACGCCAGAGATAGTAAGAACCTTACCAACACCAGCAGAAGCCAATAGATTGTCGGCAGTATCAACAGTAGTGCTAATCTTACCATAACCAGCAGCGTTGTTGGCAAATACCAAGTTAGCGTCAGTTTCGATATAGAACGCTTCAGCGCTGACTGTCTGTGGAGAGTTAGCCGCCAATGTTAGAGCAGTATCGCCAGCGGCAGTAGATGCAACAGAAGCAACAGTACCGATTAGAGTACCATTAGATTTCTTATACAACTTGTTGCCAACGAACACTTGAGTGCGGAAAGTAGTTCCATTACCAGTAACACCAGTTGTTCCAGATGATACGCTGATAGTACCTGTACCGTCAGTATGACGATCTGCGTCTACCACATCACCGTATTGTAACAATACACGAGTATCTAGAGCAGATACATTTAGATCAGAAGCAGAAGTGTCATCAATCAAGTTAGAAGTTGCAAAAGCAGATAACTGTTGCAAGTCAATAACTGGAGAAACGTTAGGGTTACTAGAACGTAGAACAGCCTTAATTTGTAGAGGTGCAACTTTAACATCGTTAACAACGTTATAGTTCTCTAGTGAAGGAATCATCATTCTAGAAGTAAACGTGTAGTCGTTATTAGATACTAATGGAGACCAGCTTTCAGAAACAACTGAACCAGTTGTCATAGTCTTAACATAGTAATCAACCTTCGTATCAGTAAACACTAGATCAGAAGTCTTTAGATACATTTGATCCATAAAGAATCCGCGAGTGCAAGATACAGTGCTTCCACCATACTGACCAGTTTGGAAGTCTGCAGTTGTACCAGATAGTAGGTTGTTTCCAGTTCCAAGTTCAGTAGTTGTTAGGTTGATTAGGAAGCTGTCTTTATCAATACCATTTGGAATACCATTCTGACTATCACCTTCATAAACAGTATGTGTTCTGTTCAATAGAGTGTCTGGAATACCTTTAGTTGGATCAACAGAACCGTGGAAACCTTTTGGTACACCGCTGATAGTGACTAGCTGACCTGCCATTAGACCGTGGTCTTTTGCTTTTACTCGAACCAAAGTAGATCCCTGAGTAATCTTGAATGGGTCAACGCCAAGGCTTACTTTCTCTGGTGGCAAGTTCTTTAGGTATAAAGTAGCTTCAGAGTTAGTATTAAACTTAGCTGTTCTTAGAGTAAACTTCATATCCAATAGTGGGTGAATTTCCCACTCTTGAGAGTTCTGAGAAGCATACAAAGAACCAGTTAGTGGTTGACCTGCAATCGTATTACCAGTTAGAATATCTTTCAAACCCATTTCAGAAACGAATAGTTGAGCTCCTGGTTCATCAGTTGTAACAACGAATGCGTAAGTTTCATTATCCTGTAGATAAATTGGAGACTTAAACTTGAACGTTGTTGGTACTGAACTATCATCAGAAGTCTTAATCTCTGATGGAGTTAGAACAACTGTTGAGAATGGTATAGTCTTAGTTGCAGATGGTACACCATTATCAGTTGGGCGAAGTTCAACCCAAATTGGACGACGACCCTTCTCAGAGAAGTACAAATCTAGAGAACTAACGAAAGCGCCACCAGGATTGTTAATTACGAAAGTCTGAGCCAATGGGTCAGTACTGTATTGGTAAATAACACGAGTGTTAGTTGTAGTACGACGGATAGGTGGAAGACCTAGATCACGGCTATCTTGTTTAACAGCAGACTGGATAAACTGAGTAGCACGTGTAGAAACAACAGTGCGTTCTTTATCCAGAGCAATACCTTGTGCATAGTAAACTGCAGAACCAACAGAGTCAAAAGACGCATCGCTGTCAGTCATGTTATCAGTCAGTTTGAAAGTACGCTCACCAGTACGGAAACTTAGAGAATCAGATTCTGGTAGATAGAACACACCAACGCAAGTACCATCATCATCAGTAACATTGTAAGAACCAACAGTCTTCATTACAACAGAAGATGGAGTTGTTACACCGTTGATTTCGTCGATAGTGAAACCATTATAGTTACCAGTTGCTGCAATTGATACAGTACCAGTTAAAGTTTCACCGATACCGAAACCATTTTTAATGTTAACGATGTGAATATCTTGTTGGATTGGACCAATAGCATCGCTACTATGAATCATACCACCATAAGCAACAACACCAGAAGCCTTCAAGCGATATAGTTTACCACGAGCATTATCTTGGTAAGAAGCAGTAGAGTAAGCGTCAAACGCTTCGATTGCAGAACCGTCGATGTTTGCTAGGGTTAGAGTACCACCATTGATACCAACAATCTTGAATGTTCTCAGGTTCAACTGCTTAGAACTTAGTGAAGGGTTTGTAAGTTTATTGCTTACTGGGATTACAGTACCAGAATAGTCTTCCCATGTAGATACATTAACAGAGTTGTGGTAGTTCAAGTTGTATAGAACAACGTGGTTACCGACGAACAAGTTATTTGTATCAGAAACAACCATTGTGAAAGTTGTTGCTGGAGAAGTTAGGTTAGCAATAGAAACAATATTAGTTGCAGTGTGTAAACCGTTAGTAACAACGTCACCAAAACCGAATGCTGGTTCAATACGACCTCCACCTTCACCAGTGATACTTCTGTATTCAACGCCATTGTAACCACGACGTGGATCGTCTTGTAGGATGTTGTTCTGTAGATCAGCAAGTTCAAAATTCATTAGAGAATTTGAAACACGAGTTACCTTGAACACATCAGCTGGTTTTACATAATCTTTAACTGGGATCTTGTCAAAGAATGGATAGAATCGTGTCAATCCCTTCAAGTTCTGAGCAACGAAAGTAATAGGACGTGCTCTCATGTAAGGGATGTAAGACAAATCTACGACACGGTCGCCGTAGTCTTGAGTGTTAACAATACCACCCTGTTGAACAGTAGTGTTAATACCGTTTCTAGTTTGATAACCAGTTTCTTGGTTTAGAGTTGTAATGTAAGTAGTAGTCAAACGACCGCTAGTTGTAGATGTAGAGAAGTCGCCGATTGGAGTAGAAGAAGTCCAGTGATCTGCCCACTCACCCCATTGAGTACCAACAACGTTTTCTACAACGTATTTGATAGCATCATAACCATTATCGTCAACACGATTCAAGTCTGGGCGACGGTTGATAGACTTCCAGTTATCACCTTCTGGGAATAGGTAAACTTGACCTTTGAACGCACCCATAGAAAGAGAGCGAACATCCATACTACGAGTTGCATTCTTATTGAAGATATAATCTTGTTCAGCATATGGTAGAGTGATCAAGTCACCAGACTTTTGATAAGTCTTGTTACCACGCTCAGAACCAGATGTTAGGTCTTCAACGATATCAACTGCGTTTGTATAGTGCATTGGACGAAGAACTTTATTCTTCGGATCAATAGCGATACGATAATCTTGGTTCTTAACATCACCGACGTTGTGTCCAGTAAATTGGTCAACGATAAAACCGTTCTTGAAACGATCTAAACCAGTAGTCTCATCAACGACAGACAGAGATGCAGTATCTTTTTCTAGAAGAGAAAGAGTTACATAATATTCTAGATTAGAAATACGCTTTTCTAGTCTACCGATATCGCGCATAGTGTAGCGACGATTTTCACGTTGAGAGATAGATACATCTTTTACAGACTTAGTGTATGGTGGGATTGCAACAGTTGCAAGAACCATACCTTCTTTTGGATCAATAGGTTCTTTAGGGCTTTCTGATGGAACGCCAGTGATAACGTTGAATCTACCGAAAGAGTCTAGAGCAATTTTGTCAATACGACCAACATAGTTTGCACGTGGGCAAGCCATGTCGGAACCAAGAGATGGCATCTCTGGATTCCAGCCGTTAGTTGTAGTTAGAACTGGACGGAAGTCAACCACATCAGTTAAACTGATTTCAGTAGACTTACCAGTAACTGGGTCTGTTGTCTTATAAGATGGGATTTCTTCGTAAGTGATACCGTTAACACCTAATGGGTAAGAGTCAACAGAGAAGTAGTTACCACCGTTACCACCAGACTTAGAGTAAGTGAAGAACCAGTACTTAATACGGATTGGACCATTAGGTACAGGCTGTCCTGGCTTCAAGTTCAACTTACCATAAGTGTAGTATGAAGATCTTTGACCGTTATCTAAAATGTAACGATCAGTAATATCGACAACGTTATCTTGGTTGAACGTATATGTACCATCATCTGGTGTCATTTCAACGCTTACAAGTTTGAAGATGTCGCCGTGATTTAGAGTGATAGAGTTTGAATTTACAATCTTCTTATCTTGTAAAGTCATAGAACCATCAATCTTGTTCAAAGACTTAGTTGCTTCTTGAGCAGAACCAAGAACTTGACGTACTGTGGCAATCAAAAAATAATCCTTACCAGCTGGAACGTAGTTGAATGTTACAACTTTTCTATTTTCATTATTATCGAAAGAAACATAAGTTGTACTTTGATCATCAGTAGTCCAAGCAACAGGTAGATATGTAGTTGCGTTTACAAGTAAATAATTTTCTGGTTGTTCGTCTGATAAGAAATATTCATTATCAGCTGTCAATTCCCAGCTAACGGTGTTGTTTGTTGAACCTTTTCTTTCAAATTTACGACGAACAAAGATGTCAGTATCTTTGAAAGTATCCGCACCGTTTAGGTAGCCACGTAGAGTCTTAATGTTAGACTGACCAACTGGGAACAATAATGTTTCGTAAGTTGGTAGTTGTAGTTTTGCACTGAACACAGTAATACGTGCGTTAGTTGCAGCGACAAGACTGTTACCAGAAAGACGAATTTGGAAGTTACCAAGACCAGTATATGTACCATCAGCAACGATCTGAGCAACTGTACCAGCTAACTGATCATTTAGATAGATAACGTCACCAACTTTAAGAGATGATGTAAATACAGTACCTTGGCCATCAACTAGAGAAGAAGACTGGTTAGCTGTTGCAGTTCCTGGGATAGCGTATGTAACAGGGTTAATGTTACAGCTGAAGTTATCAGAAGGATTGATACCAATAACACCCTTAACGTCGCGCTCGAAAGAGTAACCAGAAAACATGTTGATGTCAAACAAACCAAGTTTGTAAATAGATTTTGTATTTACAACATCGTGGTCAGACATCTCGATAGATCTAACTCTAGCAGTACCAACGATATTGCTAGAAGAAATAGGAGTATTAACTGGGATGTATGTTCCGTTGTTTAGGTTTACTTCTGGTACAACAGATGCAGAATACAAAGAACCAGCTGTTGTAGCAGTAACACCAGTTACTTGACCACCACTTACTGTAACAGAAATAACTGCACCAGAACCAGTTCCAGTCTTAGAAACAACAGCGGTAGCGTCACCTGACCAGCTACCAGTGTAACCGTAACCGCCATCTATTTTAGTGAAACCAGTGATAGCACCAGTAGAAGGATTGACAGTTGGTTTGAACTGAGCAACACGTGGTTGTAGAGTTTTTACAAGATATACACGTTCATAGTTTGCAACATCTGGCATCTTGTAAAGGTTATTAACCTCAACATAGTTACCATAGTTTAGACCAACAGTTTGTTTTGCAGTACGAACAACGTGATTATTTTCTTCACCGTTGATAACACGTGCTTTATTGATCTCAATAAATTGAGTGGCTGAAGATTCAACTTCATAACCTTGAATGTATGCCTTTCCTGGGTCTACAACTAGGCAGAACTTATCTGGATTACCGTAAGTGACACCAGCAGTTGAAATTGCACCGTCAGCTAGAGGCGCATAGATACCTTGGTTTGTACCATCATTAGAGTGTTCACGAACAGATAGTTTGAACTTATTAGTCTCATAGTTACCAGACTCATCATAAGTACGACGAGCCATAGTCTTTTCTAGTTCAGCATAAGAGCTGCTAGTGACTTTCTGGTGAACACGACCTTCTACGATACGAACCAATTCAACGAACTTGATTGTGTCAGTACCAGTCAAAGGTAGTTTAACTAGAGATAAAGAGATTTTGAAACGGTGAGCACCTGGCGCTGCAAAGTTGTAAGAACCAGTAGCGTTATCTAGGATAGACTCGTCATCTTCTGGAGCAACAGTTTCTTCTGTTACTTTGAAACCAACACGGCATGATGGTGTATTGCTGAAACGAGAAACATATAGTTTCAAATCATCGTTACGAACGAAAGTTCCGTCAATATAGTAGATACCTGCGCCAACGTCAACGCTGTAACCATAACCGATAACGTCAGAAGATTCATTATTAGTGTAAGTAGTTGGGGTTTCAGAATTAGAACCTGTTAGTTTAATAACAGCATTAATATCTGTCAACTGGTCTTCAGTTAGACGGAAGTTTGTGGAAATTAGGTTATCATCAGTATAAGCGATGATGTTTTCACCTGGCTGCAAACGATTAGTGATAGTGTCAGATGCAGTACCCTCAATTTTACAGTAAAGAGTTGGTACACCTAATTGATCAACAACAGCTGAACCACCAGATGTGTCAAGAACACGCATTTTAACACCAGAAGTTTCACCAGTGATAATCTTGTTCTTGAATGTTTCGATGTATGTTGTAACGTCAACTGTACCAGTAAACTGTTCAAGTTTGATGAAGTGAACTTTGTTATCAACGTTCACTGAACCTGGGATTACTTGAGAACCGTTCTTGAATACGTGATCGCCAAAACGAGAAACTTGGTTTTGCAGAATGGTCTGCAATTGTGTAAGTTCACGAGCCTGTACCGCATAGCTTGGGCGGAACAGAACACGGTAGAAGTCTTTTTTAGCGTCGTAATCGTCAAAGTACGGTTCTGTGTTAAAATCAAGTGCCATTCTTTTTGTCTCTTTAAAAGTTAAACAATAACTCTATTATTTAGTGTATTAAAATTGGATAATCGTTCTTAGCGTAATAGTTTCATCGCTAGACGGTGTAAATCCTTGTTTGTTATCAATATATAGCATCTGTCCAGAGAATTTATCAAAGTCTGGCATACCAACTGAAACTGCAGTAAAGTTATCAGAGATATTAGCAGTTCTAATAAACACGTCGTTTGAAGCAGGAACGTCACCATCAAGAGATTGAACCAATGCAAAAACTTCAGATAGAGAAACAATACGATAACGCTTCTTAGTCTTAACAGAACCAACATAGTTCAATTTAGCGAAACCGTTAGTTTCAGTACCAGTAGTAGAAGTTGGAGCAGTAGAACCTGCAACGCCACCTTCCGCAACAGCGTAAATTCTGTCACCTGTCCAGATAAAATCACCAGTGTTCAAAAGTAGAGAAGGTGCCCACTCAATATCTGGGTGAGTGATACGTTCAATATACAAGTCTTCGTCTTTAGAGAAACGCTGAGTATTAACAGGTGCCTGAACGATAAAACAAGCTGATCCTAATGAACCTTGGTAGCGTTCAAAACCATCGAATACACGTGGGTCTTTAATAATACCAACTTGACGGTAGTCGTTACCAACCACAACACCTTGGTTAAGGTCATTAGAGATGTTAGTGTAGAACATCAAGTTTGTTGCATACAGTTCTTCAGGAGAGCTCTTACCATGTCCACCGAATGGAGAAATAATTGCTCTAAGAAGAGCACCAGAACCGTTACCGATAATTTTAACGTTAGCGTATGTATAACCCTCGCCACGTGTTACGATCTGAACTTTAGTGATAGCTTGGGTAATCGGATCAATAATAGCATTAGCAGTTGCACCAGTACCATCACCTTCAATTAGAATGTTAGCAACACCGTAAGAGTAACCACCAGATACGATAGCAATTGCGTCAATTGTACCCGCTGGAGTTAGAATTTCGTTGTTGGCTTGCTGTGATGAGATTGCACCAAGTGATAAGTCTGCTGTTAATAGAGCACCCTGACCTTCACCAGTCACGCTGATGTTTGCCTTAGTGTAACCTACTCCTGGATCATCAATAACCAAGTAGATAATCTGACCATTTTCAGTAATAGCAGAAATCTTAGCCTCAGACTTCGCAGTAAAGAAGTTAATTTCTGCTCCATGACCGTTAGGGTCTACGATTGTAACAGCTGGAGTTACAGAGTAACCTGCACCATAACGCATAACAGCGTAACCAGTAGCAACAGTACCATCTCTTCTTAAACTTGCAACAACGCCAATGTAACGTAAACCAACACCATATGTTGCACCGCTACCATCACCGTCTGTAAAATCAGGAGCAGTCGTACTTGTGTATCCTGATTCTAGGATTTCATATAAATGCTTAGTGCCAGAGATTTCATAATATACAGTATTTCCAGCAGTGACTTGTGTTGAAGCTGACCATGCTGGAGAAGTGTATTGAGTTCCACTATTCCAAGAAGGTGAAGTGCTACCAAAGAAGCCACCTTCAACAACAGTATAAAGGTTTGACCCATTGGAGAACTGGTCGTTAGTATAAACCTCTAAACCTTGTTGCCAAGGAGTGCCGAAAGTTACAGTTGGAACACCAAGGTATCCTTCACCAGAGTTAATAACGTTGGTAGAAATAACTTTATCTGCATATAGTTTAGAACGAACAACCGCATAGTTACCACCACCGCCACTGATAGTAACTTCTGGTGGGGATAGATAACCAGATCCAGGAGAAATTAATACAACTTCACGAACGCTTCCAACTAAAGTCACATCATCAATAACACCAGTTTCCACGGTGGCTGTAGCAGTTGCACCAAAACCACCATCAACAGATGTAATTACGATTTCTGGATTAGTATAACCTGCACCACCATCAACAATTATTAAATCTAAAACTGGAGAACCCGATAGCAGGGCAGTCATTGTGCAACCAGCGCCAGAAGGATCTTCGATACGAATAGTTGGAACTGAAGTATAACCCTGACCACCAGATATAACGACAACTTCATCAATGTCACCATTTACCACAACTGGTTGTAAAATTGCACCAGATCCACCTCCACCTACCACTGTAAGAATAGGAGACACATAGTTGTGATTAGAGTTAGTATTATTAATTGAAATAGCACTGATAGCAGAATCGCCAATAACCGCAGTAATCTGAGCACCTTGACCTGTTGGGTCATTTACAGTTACAGTTGGTGGTTGAGTGTAAGCTGAACCAGAGTTAATTATATTTGCAGCAATAATATTCTTATCGTTTCTCAAAGTCAAAGTACCGATCATGGTAGTACCACGATACTTCAAAGCTGCGCCACCGTTTAGAACAGTTCCAAACTTATGACTTGGTTGAACTGGTCCCATTGTACCAGGTGTCATAACTTCATAGAAGTCATCATATTCATTCTTAATAATCTGTCCCAAGTTAACAGCACCGTTAGGGATGAACGGAGAGAACGAAGTAAATGGTGGAGAAAATACAATAGTTGCACCATCAGAATACTGGCTACCTTCAGAAACAACAGTTGCTCTGGTGATAAGAATTGGGTCAGATTCACGATAACCGTCACCGCTTACAGAAACGATGGCTGAAGAATAACCTTCACCACGGTTTGTGATGTAAACGTTGTCGATTGTACCATTAGAGTAAAAGTGGTTTGTCAAAGCTGAAACCACGGGGATATACTCGTCAGTGTAGAATTTGTTACGAAGGTTAATTGGAATGTTATACATAAACTTCCAAATGTAACCGTCAGTAGTTTTAATTGGGGCTAGTTGCGTACCAGAAGGTTTAACACTAGATAATCCACCATTATTGTTATCAAGACATTTGTAAACGTTGTATTCATCTGTTACAACATAGAAGGCAGAGTCTTCAATCTTTAGGGCACCTGTTGAAGACATGCCAATTTTAACTTGTAGTTCAACACCAGAACCAGAAACAGAAGTTGCTGTAATAGTCGGTTCTGAAGTATAACCAGATCCTGGATTGGTTAGAACAACACCAGAAATAGATGAACCTGTAATTTCTGAAACAACAGCAGTGGCACCAGTGCCCCCACCGCCAGTAATAGTTAATGTAATATCAGAAACGTTAATGTAACCAGTACCACCAGAAATAATGTTGATACCTAAAACTTGATCAGAATATGCATCATCATACATGTCATAAACTACATCAGACGCCCAATCTCTACGTTTAATAACGAATGCGACGTCTGACGGTTTAATCTCTTTAATAGTGATGATTTCATTACGAACTTCGTGTTCGTAATCTAAACTATCTGTTGGAATTGGCGGATTGTTTTCATCTTGCCAAGTCAGGGACTGACCAAGAAAGTAGTAGTATGAAGAAGATTTCGTAACAACGTCTCTATAAACACCCTCAGCGAGTGCCTTATAGAGGATCGATTTTACTAACTTTGTATCTGCCATGTTTTATTCCGTCGATAGTTTAATTTTTATAATAACGAAAAAGCGTTGATTAGCTTACTGTAACTTTCCAAGTGATAGCGATAGTATCACCAGCCTGCTTAGTAACAACTGGGAACACTGTACGGCAAAGCATAGTACCACCAGTAGAAGCGTTGAAGATAGCTGCTTCAGTAATAGAACCAGTACCAGTACCTGCTGGGAAAGTAGCAGTGTAAGTGATAGAGTTGTTTTCTTGCAAGTTACCAGACAATAGAACACGACCAGTTTGAGTACCTAGTGTAGTATCTTCTGCTAACGGAGAAGCAGTACCAGTACCAATACCCATGTGAGTCATAGCAACTGGAACGTCGGCGTTAGTTGCAATCATTTTACCAGCAATATAAACTTTACCAGTAGTTACAACTAGGTTAGGAACTTCAAATTCTTGAGTTACTTGGCCAGCTTCGTTTGTTTTAGTAATAGTAACCCAACCCTTTGGGCTTACTTCGCTTCCTTGTTTAATTTGTTCAGTCATATTGACTCCTTATGTTGAGAAAGTTGATGGTCTATCATTAGCGTACCATTCCTGCTGATATGCGCCAGTGTCATATGGTTCCATTGTCACATACCCGTCTTCTGGGTATATGCCAGATAGTGGATCATTAATGGTATTTAGGGTAAATGTAATAGCTGGAGTATCGCCGATTGGTACAAAATCTGTAAATGATTTTGTAGTTAACAGCTTTGTAAATGTTTCTAGTAGCTGAGTTGTATCTGCGAAAACCTTAGTCGTTCTTCTAGTCATAACTTCTGTAGCAAATACAGTTTCAGCCTGACCAGTTAAACCAATACCCTTAGTAAATAGTTTATTGAATACTTCAGATGTACTATAAGAATCAGTTAAAGATTTAGTGAATGTGAATTTAAATTCATCAGTAAACGCATTATTATATGAAGTCTCAAGATATTTATAGAATGAGTAGAAAGTTCCACTCATCGGGTTTCCATTTTCGTCAACCTGCCAATCATCTCTAGCTGAAACAGAATCGTATAAAGTAACACCAAGAGATTTGACAAGAGATTGTAGACCAACACCAAGTGCGATTTTATTACTAATACTATACTCACCAAACATCGCCATACCAGATGGGTGTAGCATTGAACGAACAACAGAAGAATAGGACTGCAACTGTTCGTCAATCTTCAATACATATGCGAAGGCTTGGTAATAGTATGAGTCTTGGATGATCATAGAATCATCTAAGAATCCGTCGTTTGTCTTATAATATCCTGGATATTTTGAAACAGCATCCAAACTAACGTTTAGAATTGCTGGGTTTGTACCTTGAGTATCTTGCGCATTAATAAAGAACTGACGAGCAATAGTACCAACATAACCACCGTTAGCGTAACCGTAAGAACCGACTACTTTCACTAGAGGTGCAGAAGTATAACCATATCCTGGGTCTATAACGTCAATGCTTGTAATTTCACCATCTTGATAGTTAACCTTACCCTTGGCTCTACCAGAATATGGGATATTAATACCATTTGTCTGTGGGTAGTTAATATCTACAGTTGGTGTTAAGTCATAACCAGAACCACCATTAGTTACTGTAAATGAAGTTACACATCCATCATCAACGATAGCTTCTGCAGTTGCGCCTGTACCGTCTCCATCAATAGTTACAGTCGGGTTAGTATAACCATGACCATATGATGTAATCTTAACTGCAGTGATAGCGCCATTATCAATAATAGCTTCTGCTACTGTACCAGAACCAGTTGAATCATTGATTGTTACTGTGGCTGTTGTATAATCTTGCCCTGAGTTAGAAACTTCAATATATGTGATAACAGCATCATTAATAGTTGCAGTGGCTGCAGCAAAACGACCGTGTTCGCTGGCATCCCAGTAGTCGCCCATGTTAACATAACCAGACTCAGTAAAGCCTGAAGTTTTGTCAACGAAATTGTAATCATAGTCAGAACCAATAACAGGCTTGCATGATGCACCAGCTCCAGTTACATCCCCTGGTGCATTTGAAATTTGTGCGTACACTTCACCAGTATATCCTTCACCGAAACTGTCAATAATAATTTCTACAACTTTACCGCTTTGATCAATAACTGTGTGCGCTGCGGCACCCGTACCATTACCGTTAATTTCAACCAGTGGCGGAATTGTATAGTTTTGCCCACCACTTAGAATTTTATAATCAACAATTTTACCGTTACTGTTAACAGTATATGTTAAATCAGAAACCGTTGTTGTTCTTTTTACTCTAGAAGTTACAGCAGATCCTGGCAATACTGTTACAGAGAAGCTAGTGTTATAGAATAAACCGAACTTAATAACGTCGATCGTCTTTAAACCACCAGTATCAGTAACGGTTGCAACTTTGAACCAAAATGGAGTACCTTCACCAGTATTCAACTGAAAAACCATACCTGGTCTAAAGTTCTTTCCTGGGTCGTTAATTTTAATTCTAGCGGTGTTTGGTAAAATTACAGCTGAGAATTCAGAACCATACTTAACGGTATTGTTTGGAGAAATATCACCATAGAAGTTACGGTCTAGGAATAATTCCCAAATATTCAATTGTTCATCAACTACAACTGCGTTTTGTACGCTGGCAGTGACACCAGCGAAAGCATCTACACCAGTAACAACATCAGTATTATAGATCTTCTTACCAGTCTGAATATTAATAGTTTTACCGACTAATCTCTTTGGATCACCTTGTCCAACTTTGACGAAGATAGAAACGTCTTGAGTCCAACGTCCATCAGATACACGAAGCATCTGGCGTCCTGGGTAATCAATGAAAACGTCTTTACCATAAAGCAAACGGAATAACAACTTGTAAGAAGCCTCAGAACCTTTTGCAAGATACTGATCTTTAATGTGCTTCAATAAGAATCGTTCAGTATTAGAATCTGTACTTACAACTGGATAGTTGTGGGCAAGTTCAGCCTTGAAGAATTTGATATAGTCTTCAAGTGTAGTGTCAATGTCTCTAATTTGTTTTAGGTCAATACCTTGGTTATCAAGGTATTCGTAATATGCCTCGACAAAAGCGACGAACGTTGGATACTCTGCCCTAACAAACTCAGGGAGTTGTTGGGCAGCTAAGTTCTTTAGCGCAATTCGACGGTCTTGTGCGGATTGTAGAAACATATTACTTTAGATTTCTAATAGAAGTAAAGATGTAGTTCTTACCAGCTTGGTTAGAACCAGCAGCAGTCATATCGTTGATTACGTTTACATTCAAATAGTTACGAGCAACCTGTACGATCTGGTTATATGCTGTAACAACGTCATAAGATTCTGGCTTCAAAATAAACTCAAACGCAACGTCAGCCATAGAAGTGATAGTTAAGTTGCGAACGATTAGAGTGCCGTTTGGATAGTCAACAGTTCCAATTTTTGGGTTTACGATATACTTATTCTGTTGCGCATCATAGTAGAACAAGCGCAAGTTACCTTGACCATCATCGTCAATGTAGTGAATATTAGAAGTATTTGGAATATAGAAACCAGTAGAAATAACAGATTCAGCTGGGATAGTAGAGTTGAAGATCGGGTTAATCATGTTCAACTTATACTCAGAGGATAGGTTATAACGTGGTGTAAATTCACGACGAACTAGAATCTTAGTCGTGTTGTTTACAATAGCTTGGTCAGTCTCGTCAATCAAACGGACTAACTGAGAGTAACGAAGCACACCGTCAAACTTCTTAAGGTTTGTGTCGTCATATGCGTAGATATTTTCGCGGATTAAAGTTTCCAGCTGAGCAGGAGTTTTGTCAGAAATCTTAGCGTTGTAGTACGCAGTAACGTCAATCTGAACGTTAAAATATTCTGGGTCGATAAACTCAGGTGTAATAGAAACAACAGACTTTGGAGCAATAATCTGATTCTTGATATAATCTTTTTCAGTCTCAGTCAACTTATTAGTGTCAGTTGGCTTAACGCAAATAAAAGTCTTACCATAAATTGGAGGATCATTATCTTCACCACCCCAAACAACCACTGAAGAAGCAGCTGGGAAATTCTTCATAATAAGAGTCTTATAATCTTCAGTTGTCACGGCACGGTTCTGTGCAGCGAACATACGTGGAGCGTTGTACTTAATAGCTTCAACGTCTTCTGGAGAAGCACCACCAACAGCAGCAGTTTGAGCGACAACAGTAAGACCAGAACCCAAAAGCGCAGTACCAGCGTAAGAGAACTGGTTAGCACCGTTTGGTCCTTCAAGAGAAGAAACGTAATATTCTAGAGACAAGTAGTTACCGTCAGTTGGCTTGAAACCTACAACACCATCACCGAAGTAAATTTCATAGATACCATCATCAAGTTCTTTAATAAAGTAAGACTTGGTGTTGGCGTCCATCTCAGTAACAGAGTTGGCTGAAGTGTAAACAACGAATGTATCTGAGTCAGCTGTCTCGCGAACTTTGACGATCAATGTAGAAAGGTCAATGTTAGCGTTAGGAATAATGTATTTCTGCCCTTGACGGATAGTGTAGTTGTATGTCAGAGGAATACCTTCAATCAATTCAATATTGTTGAATGTATAAGAACCACCAACGGCAACAGTTGTAACATCAGAAGTATTATAGAAGGTGTATGAAACACCGTCGATAGAAGTCAAGAACGGTTGGTTTGCAGGCAACGTAATAACAGACTGATAGTATGTTGGAGCAGTAATTGTAGCGTTTACATACGCTTTTGCACATACAGCTGAAGAAGGAGTATATCCTAAAGTCTTTGCAATAGAAACAACTGAAGCACGCTTACTTGCGGAGTCAAGGAACATCTCGTTGACCGCCAAGTTTGTATACAGGTTGTTATAGTGGGTGTTGTATGCAAGTAAGTCTAGAAGGATGTTGAAAGAAGAACCTTCAAAATCATAGTCTTGGAATTTTTCTTGAGACGATAAGAACGTCTTTAGGTTATCCTTGATCTCATCAAAGTCTAGTGCATTAACTTGAATGCGTTTTGTTGTTTGTGCCATTATCGTGTTCTCTCTAGAATAAAGTCAAGAGTTATTGGTCGTTCTGTGTTGATAATCTTAAATACCAGATTGATATATAACGAGTTATTCTCAGGAGATGCGATGACGTTGACGTCAATAATATTTACTCGTGGTTCAAAGTTTGAAATAACATCAATAATAGCTCGTTGAGCCATTCTCTCTGTAACTGGTGTAATGTTCTCGAATAGTAACTCTCTCAGCGGACTACCGATCTCGCTATGCCAAGGTTTTTCAAAGTGACGGATTTGTAGCAAGTTTTTCAATGCTTGCTTAACAGCGTTTTCGTCGATCTTTTGGACTAAATCCCCTGTCACTGGGTGAGGGGTGAAATTTAGATCTAGATCGGAGAAGATTCTTGTAACTCGTGCCATAGATATTATTTATTATTATTCTACAAAACTGTTATCAGATCCTTTGGCGATTATGTCTCCGTCGCTCAAAGGATCGCCAATTCTTGCAATGTAATACCCTTCTATTTTAGTTTTAGTAGACCCACTTGTTGGGTATCTTATATCCTGCGGGTGTACCGCTTGTCCTTTATTATGTACTAAAAACTGACAAGATGGGTCAACAACTCCTGGTTTCTGTCCATTAAACTTGGTTTTAGAAACTGGAGATTGTACCATTTTAGTCGGCGGAAATCCGTCGTGTCCTGTTGTAACGTCTCCAATAACAGCAATTCCTGGCATATTAAGTCTTCATAATATACGCCAATGCGTAATATGGTGGAAGGTTCTTGTTAGTACCAGAAACACCAGTACCAGTAAGTGTGGTTGTCACGCTAGTTGTAACAGTAATTGTGTGATTATGACTATATGTGTGAGAGAAGTTTACAACGTTGTTTTCTGTATTAGTTGAACTAAAACTGTTATCTGAGAAAGTAGCTCCGCTGTATGAGTTTGCGTTAGACGCAGTACCACTACCATATAAACCAGAATCTGATGTTGAAATCTGGGCAGTCCACGAATCTGATTTTGTATCTGCAGTCGCTGAAGAAATGGCAGAAGAAGTTGCAGTATGTGTATGGTCAACAGCGACTGAGTCTTTCGAACCGCCAGTCTTACTATCAGCGCCAGTCACGAAAGTAGTCGCTGGACCACTAGAGTCTGACCTTGCTCCGATAACGAAACGATCTCTTAGATCAGGTGTACCGTTTGTACCATCACATAATCTCCATCCAGATGGGATCGTAGAGATTGTACCAGACCATAACACGATACAACCAATAGGGATCGCTGAATAGTTAGCTAGAGTTGTATTTAAAGTCGCTACACCGTTTTGAAGCGTGGCAATTTCAGTGGCTTGTGTGTTGACTGTAACCTTGACAATATCAAAGTTATCATCTAAGTCGGATAGCTGAATCGCTCCGACACGCTGTTTAAATATATTTGGAATATCCATCTTATACCCACTGAACGATTACGTTTTCCAAACTCTTCCATTTTACTGGAGCTGCATTAATACTATTTATCCATTGCTTAAATAGTGCTTCATCTGGAACTGCGGTTGAATTAATGTATCTTAACAAAAGGGTCTTATTTAGATCCCAGTTGTTATTGATAGTCTGTGTAAAAACTTGGCTTGTTACAAACGTTTGACCAGAATACACGTTCATTGTATATGTGTAATTCTTGGAAGGTGTTGTATCTGGTCTATACTCCACAACTTGTTCAAGTTTATCTACGTCAATCTCTCTAAAATTCTTTACAGTGATAAATTCATTCGGTTGAATCTTAGATGGAGCGACTTTAGTTTTATACTTAACAAACATGTCAAACACGTTTGTATAATACCCAGAGATGTTATTACCGCTGATATAAACAGTTTCTGGGTTTGTTTCGTTGGGTGTTACAACTACTGTATATGATTCAGAAGGAAAGTCTGTATCAGTGTAAGTTAGAGAATGGGAGAATGCTTGGTACTCGTCCAAAATTTCAAAATTGAACGAGGTTAATGTGGTTAGTGTACCACCAATAATCATCTTCCATTCTGCAGCCATTAAATAGTACCCTTCGGCGGGATGTTATTTAACAAGAAGAATCCAGCTGGTAGACCTTTTTCATTTCTCTTATATGTCTTATCGTTGACCATAGTGAAAGCCATCTTACGGTTGTTATCCTTACGATAAGAAATATGCATCCATACAGAATCAGGTGCACGATACTCTAGAATCAATTGGTCATAAACAATCAATGGTTCAATCTTCTGAATCATCTGGAAAGTCTTGTTGTACTTATCTGGAATCTTCAATACAATATCCACGCAGTGACCCTTACAGTGGTCAGATGTCGGTGACTCGTTAGGTACAACACCCTTCAAGCGATATCCTGAAGAAATAGTCCACTGAGAATTATAACCAGACAAACCGCCTGGCAGAATATCAAGAATTGGCTCAATAATGTTGTGAGCAGTTTCAGCCAAGTTACCAACGATTTCTGGTACAGTGTATAGACGCTCGGCGCCACCAGATGGTTTCAACATCTGTGGAGTTAGTCTATGTTTACCGCCAACACCACCCGAAATCATCATACCAAGAACAACGTTCTTAGATAAACGATAGTCGTCGGTGAAGTCTCTAGTGTTTTGAATATCAGATTTGTCAACAACCACGGGTTTATTAGATCCTCCTGTTGGGGTACTACCAACTTCATCTGCTGCTGGAAGAACAACTGCACCAACAACACCTTCAAGGGCAGCTTGTTTCTGCGCAGCGGCACGACCTTCTGGCGTATCCCAATCTTCTGGTGTTTCAATAACAGCTTTCTCTTCAAATTCTCTTGGTGGAGCGATTGAATATCCAATATAAGAATTCAAAGGAATACCTGCAGGTGGTGGAGTCAATTCTAAGTTCTCAACATCAAGGGCATCACCTGCGCTTACACCGAAGTTACCTTCAGCATAATTCATATTGAAAGTGCTAGCAACATTCAAGTCAGCGTTTCCAGTTGCTTGGATTGCTAAATCAACACCCTTCATGGACATATTACCAGTTGCTTGTTGAGTAATATCAGCTTGAGATTTTACAACATAATCACCAGCGTCAATCTTCATGGTGCCGCCAACTTTCATAGAAAGGTCACCACCAATAGCAAAAGTTGTATCGTTGGCCACGCCAACCTCTAAGTTATTACCAACAGTAATCTTAGCGTTCTGGTCTACCTTGATATTTGCATCAGTACGTGCGTAGATGTTTGTATTACCATCAACAGTAATATTACATTCGCCAGCAACGTGAATACAACCGTTCTGTTCCATCAAAACGAAGTTATCACCAACGATATAGTTTACCTGAGTGCCGTTAGCGTCAACTTCAGTAAATGTACCTGAACGGTGATATGTATTAATACGTTCTTGGCCAGGAGTATCATCAAACTCTTGAATGTGTCCTGATTCAGTTTCATAAACTTTGTTGAACGGGTACTTAGCACCAAACGGAGCAGCAGGTTGATCCCAAGTATTACCTTCAGCCGTTGGAATACCAAGTTTTCTATTTGCGTCTTTTAGCTTAACAACTGTACCATCAATAACACCACGGGCTAGACGGTTTACATCAGACTCGCCAATATAATCTTTCAGTGGGTATTTGTTGTTCGGGTCACGGAAACCAAGACCGAACGAACCAGTTTCGATAGACTTCTTTGATGGGCCAGGTTTACTTTCGCTGTTCGCTTCAATAACTGGAGCAGCAGCGCCAGCGTCTTTAACAACACCACCACCTTCTTTACCATAGAAGTATTCGTAGTATTTTAATTTACGTGCTGCAATGTCTGGTGAGTTTACACCAACAGCTTTCTTAGCTGCATAAAAATAGTCTGGGTGGGCATTAGCGTTAATACCAGCTGGAACACGGTCTTTAATATACAAAGCTGCGATCAAAGCTGATGTATTGATATCGTTGTCCAATGAATCTGGATCGTTTACAATATCAATATCCAAACCAAGTGCTTTTGCTTTGTCGTTATATTTCTTATAGTTCGAGTAACCAGTCAACTGGATAAAACCACGACCATAATACTTACCACCCATCTCGTCAGTAGTGTGACCGAAGAATCCTTTACCACGTTTAGTTGGACCATAACACCAAGAGAAGAACTCTTCACGGGTTACACCATTCTTTGTAGCGTTTGCATACTTGGCTACGTCTTCATCAGTAGCAAAAGAGAAGATTTGTTTCAAACGAGCTGGAGAATAGTTGTATGATTCTTTCTGAGGAATCCATCCAGTTTCTCCACCAGCAATACCGAGCAAAGCGCACTTTTGTTCTTTAGTTACTAGACCAACCTTATCGCACGCAGCGATAAGAGCCTTAATACCCTCAGACGCTTTAGTTTGAGTGTTCTTAAATTCTGGCAATGGTGGTAGAGTTGGAATTTCAGTGTTAACTGCCGTCTGCTTAACTGGGTCTGACTTTTGATCAAGCGTTGAACCAGTAATGTTAGTTTTAGAAGCAACAATAGCTTGAACGGAAGCCAAAGGTGGTTCAAAGTCAATCAGGTTTTCGCCATAATCGCGAACTGGTTTTGAAATTGTAATTTGAGTACCGCTGTCGATAGAAACGATAACAGTACCATACTCAATACCATAGCCACTAACACGCATGTTAGAAGTCAACTTAGAAGTCAAATCTGTACGACCATAATCTGGGTCATATAGAGTAATTTGCTGACCACTTATAACCTTTGGAGCAGATCTTAAACGAACAACGTCTTTGCCTGCAGTGTCTGTTTCAGCGATTGGTCCAGAGTCATCAAAGTCAATAGGCACTGGATTGGTAGCGATACCACCAACAGCACCCATGATAATACCCTGTTGATAAGAGTCATCCAAATATGTTACAACAACTGAAGTACCTTCAACTGGGCCAAGTGGAGTGTATCCAATACCATTCATGGCAGCGGAAGTAACAGGTTGCATAGATGCACACCATGGTAAATCCGATGTTGGTAATAAGTTCTTATCGTGAGTGTGTAAACCTACAACACGAACTTGACAACGACCTAACTGTAACGGGTCACTTCTATTTTCAACAACACCGAAATAAATATTTTGTCTCATTACATAACCTTCTTCTTCATAGAATCTTTAATTAATTCAATATAACAAGTGTGACCATCAATAGAAATCTGATGGTTAATAGCTGCCACTAGATAGTTACCACTATTAACATCATCAATTAAATCTTCGTGCCTATCTGTCTTTTTCATTGGCTGCTTTTTGTATAACGTAACTTCAGCAACTTGACCAACAGTATAGTCGGCTCTTCCTGGAACTGTAATAACAATCTTTTGCGCTTCAGCCATCTTCAAGAAAGAGATACGTTCTTGAAGGATACGAGCGTTAGTTGTATCGCCGAATGATGTAAAAGTTTCAAACGCTCTTGGGTATAGAATATGCTTAGCATTACTTCTACCAACAGCCTTTGCTGAATATAGTGGGTTTTTGTTCAAGTGGGTTTGTTTATCGAACTTATTTTTAATATCAAAGTTCTTAACAGTGTATGTCTTTTTAGTAGAGTCATAAGAAATCAGTTTAGAAGTATACATACCACCAGCAAGTCTATCCATATAATCATATGAATTTACGAAATCAATTTCACCGATACGTTTGTAGTCTTCTAAAATGTTCAGAGTGTTACCACCCTTCGGAAAACTGTCACGAGAATACTTATCCATCACGAATTGCATATATGATGGTTTCTTGTATAATGTTTCCAAACATTTGAAGTTAAAACCATCACGGTTCTCATAGAACAAGAATGATGGTGATTGGTTTTCAGAGATAGAGTTATCTGCAAGGAAAGTCAGATTTTGAATCGGAGTCCAATATGGAGAAACGTACTTAATAGTGTTTCTGGTGTTTTCAACATTAAACTTCTTCTTACTTTCGATACCATCAATCTTATCAACAACGAACGTACTGACAATATCTGAAATTTTACCAGCGAAAACTTTACTAATTCTTTTGTTAGTATCAACGATTGATTCTGAAGAAATAAAATTCAATTCATAACCCAACGCTCTGTCGCCAACGTTAATCTTATCACTCATCTTATAGATGTGAAACATACCGCTGATTGGTTTATCCAGCGTTGGAGTTGAGATCTTAATTTCTAAATATTCTTCACCAACTAAAGGTAGCAATGACTGCAAGTCAAACGATTCTTTTAAAACAATAGCACCTGACATAAATGGTGAAAAGATATCCTCAAAGATTCTAAGTTGAATCAATTGATTTTTAATGTTGATGTATGTACCACGAGGCGTGATAATATCAATCTTTTCAATATTTACGTCACCAGCGTATCTTAACTGGTTTCCAGGATTAAGAGTTTGAGCCATTATAATTCGTCTTCATAATTTCTAAGAATTGTTTCTAGAAGGCTTGGAGAAATAAGTTTAATTCTTCGCTTCAAGTCATTCTCATATCTATGCTGCATGTCGCCAGTAATAGGAATGGCACCTTCAACTGCATTAACAATATTTCCTTGACTATTAACAAAATACACTGGATTGTATTCTCTACCCTCTGTTACAATTTCAAATGTACCATTACCAATACCAGAATCTAAGGTCGAATATTCTTTACCGTGAGAAAGTAGCCACTCTTCATTAATTGTTGTATTGGCTAATGGAAAACTGAAATATTGTGTTGCTACATCCAATCCGATATTGTCTTCTGGGAATCTCCAAGTATGCACAAACGACTTGTCGTCATCTTGAATTGTAATTTTTACTGGAGCAGTCAAATAAGCTGGGTCAAATGGTACGGAAGTGCTAGTAATTTTAATATGGAAATATAAATTACCATCTTCGTGGTGATCCCAATACCAATCGCTTGAATATAATTTTGGATTGTAAACGTCAGCGATATGTTTAGTTAGAACTGTTTCTGGTACTGGAAAGTCTTTACGATAATCATATTTCTCGTTACATAGCATAACAACCCAATGATAGTCTGGAGTTCCATAAAACTTCTCAGAAATAACTTCTGGAGTTTCACCGTCAATAATATCAACCTCGTCATATAAAGTAACGTTCGCTAAAATATCTCGTCTAACACGAATGTTTCGAGTGATATCCTTTACAATACTCGTTTTGATTCTATTACCATAATTGAAATCGTACAGAAACTCTGGAAATTTTTTGAAGTACATTATAGACCTCCTCCAACAGATTGACCAATTGTTTCTTTGGAAGCAAGTTGTAGTTCTTTGAATGAAAGAGACATATTAATTTGCGTCGGCATACCATTAGCAAATACGGAAAAATTGCCATTTGGTGTATAGTTAACACTCATACTTTCTAGAATACAAGAAGTATGTTTGTGTAAGTTTTTATTCTCTTGCCCGTTGGTGTAATAAATAATGTCAAATTCAGAAGGGTAAATCCAAACATAGTTCAATTCACTTTTAAATTCTGGGTGCATATGGTACTTGAATTCATAAATGATATTCAAGATATTCTGAGCCTCGAATTCATCTCTTGGATAAAACTGATAGTCAAAAGTGAATGTACGGAAATCAACACCTTGGAAAGTTTGTTCTTTCTTAGGGTTTGCGGCAGTACCAGTAGCAGCAGAAATCAATCCGCCATACTTAGAATCTTTACCAAGAAACTTGTTAGCAACTGCAGCTTCGGCACCAGTACCCAACGCATCAGATAGGTTCTTCTTAGCAGCTTCTTTATTACCAGCGAACGCTTCACCAACAGCGTTAATACCAGAGTTGCCAGCAGCCATCAACGCTTGAGCATTAGCTGAATCTGTTTCACCCCATGATGTCTTGTAATTAACACTTAGTTGGTTTGGAATATGTAGAGCGATAGCAGTCTTTAAACGACGTTGGCTTCTTCCGTTAAATGGTACTGCATTTTTAACTGCTTCAATATTAATGTTTGCCGCATCTGGGGCAACCTTATTGAAGTTTTTAATACCAGCTTCTAGCTGATCAGTTAATGCCTTTGCATTACCAACCAAAGAACCACGCATTCTAGCCTCAGTAGTATGGTCTAATTGTACAACTTCGTCTTGTAGTCTTAATCTACCAGCATCAGAAACGTTGATATAGAAAATAGCATAATTACCACCATATTGTGGTTCTAACAAGTCAGATGGGTAGGAATGACTATTAACGTTGTATTTGTTAAAGTTGACGTTTCTTTGTGATTGATCAATCCATGCCTGTCTGGATGGGTTTACGGCTTTGGATAGAACGTCTTTGGTGTCTTGGACACCAGTAGAAACTGCGCCAGTGACCTGCTTATACTGCTGACCAACATAGTCAGTAGCTTGGGTGTATTTCTGGTTAATGTAATCTAGAATTCCACTCATCGGTTTTCCTAAATATTTTTATTTGATTATTTATTTATGTTCCATAAATCAAGGTACTCTCCCCTCCACCCAGAAAAATACTCTGGAGACGTTTCGAATATCTGGTGCAGATCTTCATGGGAACGTACATTCGCTAAATGGTGCGATACCAACTCTTTCATCGTTCGTTGGAGTTCAGAGGAAACGGTAATTCCCTATATTTGTCCAACCGATAACAAACTACATCGCTACTTCGTAGATTTCAAGATAACCATAAAACAGCCTGACGGTTCTACGAAAACATACTTAATAGAAATCAAACCATTAAAATACACAAACCCACCAGTATTTCCTGGTCGCAGGACTAAGAAATATCTGACAGAATCCTATGGATTTATTAAAAACCAAGCCAAATGGGCAGCTGCTAAAAACTATGCAAAAGACCGTGGTTGGGAGTTCAAAATAATAACAGAAAAAGAACTTGGAATTTGAGCCTAAATAGTATTTATGCCTACTGCTATCAAACAATCTAGAACTGCTGCTCAGATCGCTGCACTCGATATTTTCGAGAGAAATAAGTACGATTTGAAGACATCCTTCCGTAAATCGAAGGCATGGTACGAACAGCAGATGATTTTGTTGATGAAACAGATTCAATCCCCATGGATTGTAATGAAAGGTAATCCGACGCAATTGACTACCAAGTTGATGCCTGGAAAAATGTACATGTACATTTATGACCCGATATACAAATCGTCAATTCCATATTTTGATCGTTTCCCGTGCACTATGTTATATAAGAGAACGATCTCTGGATTTAGTGGTATTAATTTCCACTACCTTCCTTACCAAATGAGAGTTCATCTTTTGTACCATTTGATGCAGTATAAAACCAATGCCAAGATGGATGAAACAACTCGTATTAAGTACAGTTGGGATGCTATTAAAGGTGTTAGAAAGTTCGCAGCTGCTGTACCTGCGTTTCATAATTACAGCTTCGCTGGTCTAAGATCTACGTTTCGTGAAATACGTGCTTATGATTGGACAACAGCCGTATTACTGCCAGTAGAACAATTCGTTAAAATGCCTGACGACCGTATTTGGGACAAATCTCGTCAGTATGTTAACAAGATGAATCAAGGGAAGAAAAGATAATGCCATCAGCAAATAGACAAAAAGATTTTATCGGTGAAATAAAGACGCAAGGTATTGCTCGTACCAACCGTTTCACGGTAGACTTTACACCACCAAAAGCAGTTCCAGCACAGACCAAACGTATGTTGTTGTTCTGTGAAAAAGCTCAGCTTCCTGGTATCAATTTCGCATCAACTGCAAATAGAACATATGGTGAAACTAGAGAAGTCGTTTACGATCGTATGTATGAGCCTTTGACTTTAACATTCCACGTTGATCGTAACATGACTGTTAAAAATATCTTTGATACTTGGTCACAGTATATCATTAACCCAGTTAACAGAACTGTCGGTTGGTATAGTGATTATGTTACACCTATGTCAATTAGAATTCAAGACGTTGAAGATAGAACAACTTATTTGGTACAGTTATATGAAGCATATCCAAAAACTATCTCTAGTGTTTCTTTAAATGCTGAAGATAATAATGACACGATGAGATTGGATGTGACATTTCAATATAAGTATTGGTATGCTGTTATGCTTGAACAAGATCCTTATACCAATTTAGAAAAGACTTCTGGTGGTCTCAAGGGTTATCTAGATAACTTCACTGGCTTCCAAGAGAAATATATGAAGGGTTTGGGAGAAGCTGGAAACTTCCTTACTGGTGCAGTTGGTCAATATGCTATGCGTGGATTCTCTTCAGTTACAAGTAGAATCCCGTCTATTAAATTTTAATTTGGATTTTCGTTTATGAAGATTGATGATTCTTTGTCACAAGTATTTGGTATCGAACCGCAGAAGCAAGAAGTTTTGCCTGCTGTTGTAGATCAAGAACATGATACTATCCATACATCGGATAAGATCGAGTCGGATTATGACCACGCTAGAGATAATCTACGTGAACTATTAATGCAAGGTAAGTCTGCTTTAGAAACAGCACTTTCCGTTGCTAAGTCTTCTGAACATCCAAGAGCATTTGAAGTTGTCGGTGGGTTGATGAAACAACTTGCCGATATCAACCAACAGCTAATGGATGTGCATCAACAGAAAAGAAAACTTGAAGAACCTTCTAAGAAGGAAAATACACGAAACACAACCAACAACGCTATCTTCGTGGGTAGCACTGCTGAATTGAGTAAAATGATTAGCAATATGAATAAAGGAGAATAATTATGGCTTTACCAATGAATAACATGCCGACGTTTAACCTTACAATTCCTTCCACTGGGAAGAACGTAAGATTTCGTCCGTTTGTTGTTAAAGAAGAAAAAGCATTATTAATCGCTCAGCAATCTGAGGACGGTAAGGTTATGATTGATACGCTGAAGAGCGTGTTAGTCTCTTGTCTACAAGATAAAGTTGATGTCGATAAACTAGCGATCTTTGACTTGGAATATATGTTCTTACAAATTAGAGGTAAGTCTGTGGGTGAAACCGTTGACTTATTCTTTATGTGTGATACTGATCACGGTGAACAGAACGAAAAAGCAAAGAGTAAAATTACACTTCAATTGTCAGAGATTCAAGTTACAAGACCAGAAGGGCACACTAACAAGATTCCTCTGTTCGGTAAAGTGGGCGTTGTTATGAAATACCCAAACCTTGATACTGCCGAAGAAGTTCAGAATTTCGATAACGTTGAAGAAGTATTCAAAGTAGTTGCAAATTCAATTGACATGATCTACGACGGTGATGAAGTTTATCATGCGTCTGAAACGTCTGAAGAAGAAATGATGACTTTCTTAAATAACCTTTCTACAGATCAATTCTTGAAGATTCAGAAATTCTTTGAGACTATGCCGAAGCTGTCTGCCAAGGTAGAATACAAGTGCCCGATCTGCGGTAAGGAACACCATAAGGTGTTGGAGGGTCTTGCAAATTTTTTCTAGCATGCCTTGGTCATGAATCGCTTGGGAATTATTATAGAATGAACTTTGCACTTATGCAATATCATAAATATTCGTTAGCAGAACTTGAAGATATGTTACCATTTGAGCGTGAGATTTATGTACATATGCTAGTCCAGTATTTGGAAGAAGAAAAACAACGTATAGAATCTAAGAAGAGGATTTAAACATGCCAAAAAGAAGTGGTAAAGGACCAATGAGAAGTGTACAAAGAGGTGTAGCGAAAGCCAACGTCTCTTTGCAAAGCATTGCGTCCGTTTTGGATCAACAATCCCAACAAATTCAACAGATTCAACAAAATTCTTCTGATGTACAAGACGACAAGAGTGGTGGTGGCTCAGCTCAGTTAATAGCGATTCAGGTTGCCAGGGCGCAACTTCAGTTACAAAAAGATTCAAACGATTATCTAAAGAAAATTCAGTTTGCTTCTAATAGACAAGTCGAAGCCTTACAGAAAAGCAGTAAAGATTGGAAAGGTTTCGGCGATAAGTTTAAAGACTTTAAGCAAAGTATGTCTGATACCTTTGACATGAATAATATCAAGAAGAAACTTCTTGGTCCATTTACTATGTTCAAAGGTGCCAGAGATAAGATTGAAGACCTAAGTTATATCCAACGTCAAAAGGCAATGGGTTCTACGAAGTCGACAAAAGAACTAAAACTTGATGCTGCTGCTTCTAGAGGTGCTAAAGAAGATGTTCTGCGCTCAAAAGATCAACTAGATCGTTTGAGAAAAATGGGAGCATCCGATCAATCCTTACAAGGTTCAGATGCAAATCAGGCAATGATGGCTGCTTTGGCCAAGTTTAACCAACTTAACGCTGCACCGTCAAACGGTAAATCAGCAAGAGACGCTGCTAACCCTATGGGTGGTAATACCGCAGGCACTTCTGCTCCAATGCCAGTTCCAGATGCATTAAATAAAATGGGTGGCAACACAATACAAAACCCACTTAACAATCCACAATCCGATGCTGAAAACCAAGCAGAGATGTTAAGACAAATCCAGTCACAAACTGATTTGTTATCTCAGATTGCTGGTAATACTGAATTAATGGCAGGTAAAAGATCTTCTGCTGCTGGTGGTCCAGAAGATGCAGGCTTAGCAGCAGGTGGCGGTCAAAGAAGTACAATGCTTGATGGTATCAGCGACTCTATGAGTAAAGTTGGTACTGCTGTCGGTGGTATCGGTAAAGGTATTGGCCAAGCAATTGGCGGTGTGTTCTCTGGTATTATGCAAGGTATCGCTGATGGTATTGCAGCTATCGGTTCAGCTAAGACTCTTAAAGGTATCGCAGCTGTTGGTATCTTGGCTGGTGTTCTATATGGTTTCGGGCAAGCCCTTGATTCATTCTCTCAGCTAGACTGGGACACAATTAATTCTGGTCTTTTAACAATCGGGTTAGTTGTAACTGCAGCTGCCATTGCTGGTAAATTTGCCGATAAAATTCTAGTTGGTTCTGCTGCTATTGGCGTATTGGCTGTTGCTCTTTGGGGTATTGGTACTGCTTTTGATGCAGTTGGTGATGCGTTCAATAACTTTATTACTGGTTTTGAAAGACTATCAAATATCGGTTTCGATAATCTTATCGGTGTAGCTGGCGGCATGATGGCAATTTCTGCAGCTTTAGCAGCTTTTGGTGCAGGTCAAGCTGCAGCTGGTCTTGGTACTTTAATTGGTAACCTATTAACTATCGGTCAAGATAGTCCAATCGCACAATTACAAAAGCTGGCAGACATTGGAGACAATTTGGGAAATGCTGCTAAAGGTATCGATCAAATCGGTCAAGCTATGGTCGGCTTCTCTAAAGTAGACAAAAGTTCTATTGACGCTCTTAATGACTTCCCGTGGCTACGTGCTACTGCTTTCGTTGCAGCTGGTGGTGCTATGTCTGTTGCTGGCGGTTCAGTGTATGCCACTTCTAAGACTAATGCTGACACAAATGCTAAAATTGAAGGACAGAAAGGTGGAGGAACAGCAGTTATTGCCCCAACTTCTAACGTATCTACTAGCAACCAAACTAACGTGATTAAACCACCAGTTAGAAATATGGAATCTAGTTACAATAATTATCTATCAAGACGCTTTGCGTAAATGTGAAAAAGGGAGCTTTCGCTCCCTTTCTTTTTGCCTAAGACTTATTACTCTTCTTTGGCGATCTTCTCAAAGTAAGACATAACATCATCGTCATCATCCATTGGAGCAGGTTTGCTTGCCTTTGGAGTAAACGCTGGTGCAGCTTTAGAAGGTTCTGGTGCAGCACGAGTAGGTGCTGGTTCATCGTCGCCAGCCATTTCAGCGGCAGACTTAGCGTTGAAACCGTTACCAGACAAAACCTCATCCAGCTTGCGCTTCAGTTCTTCGTAAGACTTAAAGTTCTTACGGTCAAGGAACTCAGCCAACTTGTATTGGCTTTGAGCAGCTTCTACGATTGCATCGTCATCACCTAGAGCAGATGGCTCTTGGAATGCAGACTCATCATAGTTAGTGAAGCCGTCTTTCTTGCGCATACGCAGCTTGAAGTTAGCACCTTCCCAGAAGTCGAATACGTTTACAGGCTTTTCATCCTCGAATGTAGGACGTGCCTTATCCATAATCTTATCAAAGATCTTCTTGCCAAACTTGAACAAGAATACCTTACCTTCATTTTCAGGGTGCTTAGGATCGCTCACAACTAGAATGTTGGCGATGTAAGACAAACGACGCTTTTGGTTTTGCGCAATTTTCTTATTAGCTTCTACGCCAGAGTTCCATAGAGTTGTGTTCAACTCGCTAACAGGATCTTGTTCACCAAGAGTAGTCAGGGAGTTTTCGATGTACCACTTACCAGTTGGTCCTTGGAAACCATGGCTAAAGACACGAACCCAAGGGAGTTCATCACCTTCTACACGTGGGAGGAATCGAATAGTAGCAGTGCCGTTGCCTGCTTTGTCACCTTCTAGTTTCCAGAAACGGTCATCAGCGTAACCTTTAGATTCTGTAGAAGGGTTTGCGATCTTTTCGAATGCATTAGAGATGCTACCGAAATCGTTTTTACGCATTGCGCGAAGTGCTTGAATATCAATGGCAATTAGCTTGCGGTCTTTCAAGGATTCAGGCACATCACCGCTAATGATCCGTTGGGCTAATCCTTCGGCGATCGCCGTTTTACCCACCCCTGGTTCACCAATGAGAACGGGATTATTTTTAGTACGGCGGGATAAAATTTGGATCGTGCGGCGAATCTCGTCATCGCGTCCAATTACAGGGTCAAGCTTGCCAGCATGGGCGAGTTCCGTGAGATCGCGACCATATTTGGTAAGCGCTTCATATTTATTTTCAGGATTTTGGTCGGTCACTTTTTGATTGCCTCGCACTTGTTGAATAATATTACGTAGTTTCCCTTCATCGAGTCCCATTTCTTGATAGAGCGGCTTGCCAAAGCGATCATCCTTGCAATAGGGCAGTAGCATATGCTCAATGGAAATAAATTCGTCGCCAAAATTTTTCTTTTCCTTTTCGGCGCGATCAAATAGCACCTCTAGGTTGCGCCCCAGATAAACTGATGTATTGGAGCTAGAGACCTTGGGCTGACGGTTGATAAATTCGTCAATGCGATCGCGCAATTTTTGAATATTAATCCCCGCCTTGCTAAAAATGCTACTTGCTAAACCCTCTTCTTCTAGCAATGCCTTAAGTAAATGTTCAGGTTCGATCTGTTGTTGCTGCGCCGCTTTGACCACATCAGGGGTCTTGGCGATCGCCGCCCATGCTTTTTCGGTAAATTGATTGGGGTTGGTTGGTTGCATCGCCGCCTCCTGTGGTCTAAAGTATCTGTGAATATCTGAGATCGGAAGAGCGTCGTGTAGGGAAAGAGTGTGCCTCTATGTGTAG
>OGVU01000005.1_pt1 | contig 40046 bp, 96 predicted proteins | sample 1575861 | NCBI WGS metagenome assembly OGVU01 (sample SAMN07581532, study PRJEB24739) | freshwater metagenome | place: Singapore | collected 2015-01 | reverse complement strand
ACCTCCATACCAGTTATCATACTCAATGGATGCAATTCCTAGAACCAGCACTATGGCGATGGCTACAATTTCAATCATTCTGTTCTCCAAAAGCTATGCGGCGTACTTCACTCCGCAGATAATTAAGGTCGTGGTCGTTAGTGATGATGCGGTCGGCTAGGTGGCTGATGTTCTGCTCGCTAGCATGTCCGTCAGTGTCAGTTCCAGGTCGGTCAATCCATACGAGCCGGCCTCCTACCGCACGAAGTGCGTCCACCTCATGTGCAAAGCGGATATCTGAGCAGCAGACCGGATTAGGTTTTAGCAGCCTCACACGACGCTGCCACATCGGAATCCACAGCATCGGATGGATCGAGTTTCTCCACTCAGTTCCTAGTTGCTGCATTGCATGTCGAGGAGTTTGTAGAAACAGCCATTCATCTGGCTCCTCTTTCAGATCACCTTCCAGCCTGCGTTCCACTTCTTCATGTGTTAAGCCGCAATACTGATACATGGTGCGCAGCATCTGTTTTAGTGGCGCAGCCATCTTCACGTCTACGTATCCGATCTGTTCGAGCGTTTTTACGGCTTCGCTCTTGCCACTTCCTTTAAACCCTGCAAAGGCTATAATACTCATTTCTTATTCTCCATAGTTCCGTCGCTTGGCACGGAAATCCTGGGCGGCCATAGCTATCACACAATCCAGTCTGTGCGATGATAACATCGAGCAGGTGTGGGTTCTCCCATATGTACTGATCCCAAAGATCACGGTACAGTTGTCTTGTTTCTGCGTCGTTCACAGGCCGTCTACCTTTAGCCTGTCTCCAGTGTAGCCCGGTTGAACCATCCTCAAAACGCTTGGCCGCCTGATACTGCTCTTCAATTGAACGCCCGTTGACCCTAGCACAGAAAGCACTGAAACGACGATCTCCTAGAGTAGAACACTCTAGAAAAGGAGGCTCTCCGTACCAGATCACTGTATGGCCCCCTCGATATAGTGGTTTAGTGCTTTCACTTGCAGCTCGTGGCAACGATGTTGCAACTCACGGGTTACTTTCGGGTATTTAGCGTATAGCTCATCTAGTAAACCCTGCTCTTCTTCAGTGAACTGGTATACTGGCTTGTACTTGGCTAGAGCTTGTTCGTATGCCTGACGGGCTTCCTCCTCAGTATCAAAAACACCTAAATACTTACCTACACCATTTATACCTAATTCAGCCCTGTACTTATTACCAAACTTACTATATCCTATAGTATTTTTAAATGACGATTGTATATTAGACGAATGAGTAGCTAATCTAAGATTATTTATACTATTATTACTTCTATTTCTATCTAGGTGGTCAATAAAATAGCCTATAGGATCAACTCCGTAATACATAAACCAAGCAATTCGGTGGGCTAGATATATATTTTGTGCTACTGATAATCTTACGTAACCTATACCATTATCTCCACCTGCTGTCTTTCCTGCATATCTACTATCAAACCACTTATCTCCTCTAGGCAGCCAAGTAATTTCACCAGTAGTATGATTATAATTAATGTAAGTAGATATGTTAGAAATTATAGGTTTTATAGAGTAGCTGTCTGCAAATGATTCTTTTTTCAGTACTTCTTTATTATCTGTATGAAGATTACTAATCTTAAGGTTAGTGTTATCACCATCTATAAATCTAATAATAGTAGGTGGATCAGTACCATATATAATCTTATACGCTATTTGGGTTATAGCATAGTGTTTGGAGTGTATTTTTACCTGTTTTCCGGCTATTATCTTTTTAGCATACCTAGAGTTAAACCGTTTCCAGTGAGGGCCATAACTCTCATCTACAGGCTTCCAACGAGCTTCCCCAGTCTCAGGATTATAGTCAATTCTTGACTTTAGATACTCCTGACTCGGTAGCTCAGCCATCTTGTAGCCTATCCCAACAATATTCAATGATGCGTTGCGATCGTTGATCAGGATGGTCTGGACTATGATCAACTCCGTTGATGATGTCAGGTTTCCAATCCGCGTCCCACATCTTGAACTCGTTACGAATCATGCGACCTAGGCTGCCATGATACTTGACAAGGCTATCACGAGGGCTGTCAACGAACTGAACGACAAACGTCGGACCCATTGATTGTATTTTTTTGGCTAACCAGACCGCCATGCTGTGTTCATCGTCAGTCATCGGCTCTCTCCTTCAGATCGTCAAGCTGTTTCCATGCACGGCAGCAAAAACAATCTTCATCGTAGTCCTCACATCGAGGACCGAACCATTCCTCGATGGCTTCTTCAATCAAATCCGTCATTATAAATCTCCTAGCGCATCTTGAGCACGTTGTATGGCCCAAGCTACTCGTTCTTCATCCCGGTCGTCTAAAGCTTTTAACAGTTCCACTAGCACTTCTGTTATCGCTTCGCAATCCTTGCGATGCTTTGATTTTACTGATTCAAAAATCACATCTAGCGCAGCATCTAGATTGCGCGAATGCGGCAATCCTTCTTCAGCTACTTGCTCAACCACCCGTGCGACTTCGTCGCGGGGATCATCGTGATCCCACTCTGTTGGCTGGACAGCAGCCAGTTTGTATCGCCGTTCGCACGGATGCTTAGCCCAACGACCTAGCGATGTGTGGTGCTTGCCATCTTCATCCACACCGAACCATACCCATTCTTGCATCACCCTCTCCTATACTATACAAGCAACTGGCTGGCCTACTTCTAGGTCAGATGTATCAGCCTGTTCTTCATCTACTAGTTCATGGTAAACCCCTGCTAGAGGGTAGATGCTACACTCGTCTTTAAAGTATACCGGTAGGTCGCCGTGCTCTCGTTTAACACGTTCTAGTCGTTCAATCAGTTGTGTAATCAGCATTACTCATTTTCCATTATCGTAGTAGCCTATCAACAAGCCATTCACCTAGCAGGCACCCTGCAAAATAAAAACATGCGGACAGAGCTAGGCTAGTGAATACATACCCGGTAACAGCCCAAAGAGCAACAGCTCCTAGCGTTATCGCGATCACATCGTAAAGCCCAATGTTAGCTAGCATTTTGTTCACTCTCTTCTACGAGGTTTGCTCCTGCTCGCCTAGCGTTGCGATACATCGACCTGAGCGGGTATCCTAAGGCTTCGGCAGCTATCATGTAGGCGTACGCCTTACCTACGAACTCTTCACTGGTCATTTTACGTTTTGCAACACGCTTGAGTATACGATTAATGTGAGCGAACGTCACTTCATTAACCTCGTCTACAAACTCTTTATCTTGATCGTTCACGTTCTAGTCTCCATTGACACCAATCATCCCATAATACGAACAGCATGTATACTGAGGCTGCACTCAGAGCTGCCTGCCACCATACTGCGGCAGTTACAGCTGCAACGGCTGAGGCTACAATCCAATCAGCTAGGAATACAGCCACAGCCCAATCATACCACCTAATCATCTAGAGCCACACATCGGTCTAGTTCTACACATATACGACGATTGCAATCGCACTCTGCCATCGTTTGTGCAATGCTCTGCCTCCATCCTTTAGGGGCTAGTTTGATTACATCAAATCCTTCCATACGTAAGACGGCGAGTATGCCTTGAGCGAGATCAGGTACATCACCTGTCTCGCAAGTTTTCAAGGCTAAACGTATTGCTTCAAGGGCCGGTTCGCTCATCGAATACAGTCTCCATTCATATACTGCATACCGCTCTCAATGCATTGCTGTTTGAACGTAAACGCTCGGTTATTATCTTGTGTGATTAAATAGCCTATACCCCATAAGAAGAAGGCAGCTAGAGAGCTAATGATTAGTCCAGTTACGTGTTCACTCATGCTTCGGTTTCCATAGTTTTGCGAATCGTAATACGTTTGGCAGTTGTTCATCGGGCATAGGACATATTACCACACAGCTAGGGCGCCCGTCAAGTGTATTTTTCTCGTGAGCTAGGTATACTCCAGGTAGAGCAGCAATTCGATCAAACTCACGTTGGTTCACTCGGACCACGCATTTTTTAAAACTCGTATCTAGCCATTCCCTATAGTTTAAAAACATTTTTGGTGGAAAATCGTCTGGTCTATTAAAATGCAGATGTGCTCCAAGAACGGCATGAGCAACCAGAGTCGGCGTCATGTAGTCGGGAAATTCATCAAGTACTGCGATGTAAAGTTTCATTGTTTATATTCCTTAGCTAGTGAGCCGTCAGGTAGATAAATACCAGAAGATGCTAATGCTTGACGTGCGGCCTCCGGAGATGCGGTGTACTTCTTAGTATAAGCATCTAACGCTTTGAGCAATTCAACATATCTCATAAAAACCCATGCTCCTCTGCATATCTTTTATACCAAGCAAGTGCACGCTCACGTTCTGCTTCCCAACGTGGAATGCACGCATCCCATTGTTCTTGAGTTGAGTTCTTCCAGTGTTCGTTCTTCTCACGGGGCGTAGGCTTGCTCAACTCTTCAATGACCTCAGCAGCAGTACGCTCTAGACGCGACCAAGGACGGGTAGCGGTATTGGTGAAGCACGCATCAATCTTACTGGCTTCATGAGTTCCTAAACCTGAGATAGTGCTGATACCGAGTAGACTTTCGGCATAACACTTAGTGCAGGTACAAGCAAAACAAATACAATCGCCACAATGACAGCTTTGAAGTTCTTCTTCGTACATCGTAACTTCTTTGTCGATACGAGCAGATACATCATCTTCATCAAAGGCTACATCGTCATAACCTTTGATATACTTTGCGTATCGTTCAGCTTCTTCAGGCGTTTTTGCACGATCACGAAGATCGCGATAGGACATGGCCGATAGAGCAGCCTCAAGCCTGATTGCTTGACGCAGGTATTTACGGTCACGCTCATCTAGAAATACTTTAGTTTCAAATGGATTTAATTGCCATTCTATATGCATCTGTTGCCTCTGTTACAATTCCTGTGGTCTTAAACCACTTATTATCTAGCTTAGCTAGTTCATGTTCTGGAACGTGAATTAGCACACGATGGCCTTTATAGTGTGTGATACGCATCCAGTGTGTGCCGCTATGTTTAAAAATTTTATGCCCTTTGCTGAGCCAATACTGAATTTCAGAACTCAGCATAGGAGCAAAAGCTATTTCGGTGTCTGCAAAATGCAGCTTCATTTATGGTTTCTTTCCTGGAAATTCTTCTAGCCAATCTTCAATGCGGTCTAGACGTTTGCGGTATCGCATCACCTGACCCATCAACTGCTCTCGTGTCATGTCTTGCAAGTCCTTAGCTTTACAGTCTTCTAGTGGATGGTCGCTACGTGGGCTTGCAGACCTACCAAACCACTCCCTAGAGCCGCAGGTATCACATTTGTACCAGTACTCGCCATTATGCTCAGATACGAAATCAAATGTTACGTGGCACGGCATCGCATATACTCCTGCATCTTTAAGGTTAGCTCACGGATACGTGGTTTAACCGAGGCATCGTTTCTAAAAATCATCTGCTCCATCAGCTTCTTACGTTCACGACGCATATCTCCATACTCGGTGCTGATATACTTGCCGTTTAACGTATTGTAGTCTTTATCATCAATCATAGTAGGTCCAAAAATCGTTGCTTGACTAGCTGACGTTCGCGTTCTTCAGCAGCTAGATAACGAGACCACATTCCACGACCGTGCGCATCTTCTACGTGGCTTTTCAATCCGCCTACGTGCTTTCCACAGATTCGGCACTCCGTGCCGACTTTTTTCTTTGGCGGCTTGTAGCTGGACTCTCGCTCTTTATCTTCTTTCCAAGCCTGATAAAAATTAATCATCGTCTGCCTATCTTGTAAACGTCTGAGGTTTTACGACCATTCAACTTTTCTATGGCTGTGTGTATGTAGTCTTGGTGTGCGTCAGCAAACTGGTACTTACTGTCTGGGGTTGTGAACTCTACGCGAAATGAGTACTCTACCTGAACAAGCCTACCATCACCCTCACACCGAGTACACAACTCGTTCCAGTACTCATAGTCTGCTTTATGATAGGATGTGCACTCGGATCGCTCAACAACTCCAGTACCTTTACACGTCATGCAAGGAACTATCTTAGAATACTTTTTCCAATCAGGATCAATTCTCATTCGATAAGCACTCCTTGTGTTCCCCAAGAGTTTAGATTGTTTACGGAGTGGATGCGTCTCCAATCATCAGCATAATCTCCGCCATCGCGAAATACAACGGCATCTTGAGGCATCTTTTTTAGTAACTCAATTAGTTGTGCTACTGTCATTATGCAACCTCACCTACATACTCACAGCCTAGAACCTTGGCTAGGTCACGAGCATACTGCTCGGCTGCTTCCCATTCATCATCGTCATACCCACGAACCCAGCAATTGCTAGTACCGCGATCATCTTCAACTAGGATTAGCACATCTACAATCTCAAAATCAAAATCGGGGGTTGTTGCTACTGATACTTTCATAGTTGTTTCACCATCGCTTGTGCCCATTTTTCTCGCCCGCCATCCCAGGCGAATGTTACTCCACCATGAGGTTGCCAGCCATTTTTAATATAGTCATTAACTAGAACGCCGAGTTCTGCGGAAGAATATGCTACTGCTATACGATATGTCATCTCAGATACCACTCTCCTTCATACTGCACACAGTGGTGCCTAAAATTGCTCCAACGTTCGCAAGTCAGAATGACTGTTTTACCAGTTTCGCAGTCAATGCCGTGGGACACTGATACAGTACCTTTCTCCTCAATGACATTCCAGTTGTGGTCGTACTCAGTACGTTCAGCTGTGTGTAGAATTACTAGAATCATTTCCGCGTTCCTTAGCTTCTTCTAAAATCATCTTGGCTGTTACGCCATTCTCGTCTGGAATATCACAGGCTACTGCTGCAGCACACACATACCAATCAGGAGTTTGACCGTACCAGTGCATACCTTCTCCGTATACTTCGTCCAATCTCGCCAGTAAGTTTGAGATACAAGCGGCAACAACTTTGTCTATATAATTTTTCATAGTTCATATTACCTTATCATATAGGTATCAAGCAACAGTTATTTAGCAGTTAACCTGGGCAGCAGTACTGCCCAGGCCAAATTTAACAGGTCACTTTCATAAAGGTCGGACAATGTTGATCGCTACATACATAACCCATAACACCTTCTAGGCTTATCCCACAGCGAGAGCATGTGCGTTTAGGCTGAACAAACACAGGCGCTTTAGTTGGACTAGAAAACATATGGTCAAAGATGTTGATCTGTTGAGCGTCACGAATGCCTTGATTGTATGCAGCTCTGAGCCAATCTTTAACTAGCTGAGGATCATCAAATTCTAGATCTTCGTAGAAGCGTTCAGCGCGAGTTGAGTAACCTTCCAGCTCGTTGAACCACTGTTCAAAATTATCGGTCGTCATGAGGGTTGATACTCCTAGTCATTTTATAACTGTCTAGGCCAATCTTGATACGCTGCTCAGGTCCAATTGTATGTATTCGATCACTACGGCCCAGCTTACCTTCTTCAAAGTCACCTACTGGATTTTCTGTGATGAACATTGAATTGTCTGGACGGATAACTAGATACTTCATTGTTCAAACTCTACTGCTGGGCAGATTTTGCTTTTATAGGCTGCATACTGCTTGCCGATCAGAGTCTTAGGCTCTGGGTTCTTTTCCTTGTATTCTTCTAAGTATTCGTGGCCCATAGCAATACCGATAACTACTGCAAAGAAGGATACGATACCAAGAACAGTGTAACCAGCCGTGGCAGGGTTCATGATAGTAGCAATCGACAACATCACTCCCATACCAATCAAGAAACTTGAGACAAATGCTAAGCCTAACATACGAAACATGGTAGCACGCCAGTAAGAGCAGAAGCTGGAGTGTTTACGTTCCCAAGGTTCCATGTGGTGCTCGTTCTCGTTCCAGAACGTGCGGTTCATCTTGTAATGCCAGGAATTGCGATTAATCTTAAATGTCTGCATCATAAAACTCCTCATCTAGAACTGAACGTAGATGCGAAACCAGCGCATCATAGCTCTCTACCATATCCATTCCATACTTACGACATACCATCTTCACATTACCATAACGGTAGAACGATGGCGGGCAGCAAACTAGTACGTTATCTCCTGAAAATAAACCCATCTCTAGCAAAGTGACTGGCGATTTGGAGTCCGCAGCGAAGTAGTAAACAATCAGGTCTGCTGCGTCTTGCATTTGCAGCTCCCAATCAACTTGCTCGTAGAACTGAGTTCCTGGTGTTGGGTCTTGTGTCCAACTAGAATCCCAATCATCACGACGTGGGTTTAGCAAGACTAGATCTTCATAGTCTTCTAGGTCTTTAGCTAGTCGCTCTTGCCAGTGCTCAGCAGCCCCCATGTCGATCGACCCACCTAGAAATAGGGCTAGTCGAGTGTCTAGCTCGAAAGGCTCTGGAGCTTTAATCATTGTTGCCATTATTCTTTTCCTTTAATTACTGTTAGTCGAGGTTTAAGCCGTATAGGCGTGGGTTTTGCAGAGCCGTCTTTACCTAGATACATCACTCCGCTTTCTACCCAATTAATTCTTGCCAACTCAACTCCGTTGTGTCGATCTGATCCATAGAGAGAATCTCGCTTGACAGTATCTTTCATGCGGCGCTTACCGCAGCAGGAGCACTGTTGATACCAGACCATATGATGGCGTGGCGGCCAATGCGGCTTGTCGCTGTATGTGGTAGCAAAACATGTAGTTGCATCTACTGTACGCCAACGGTGTAAGCCTAGAGTGCAAACAACTTTACGAAACATCTTTGTACCTGTCCAAAAAGTTCCTCATATACGAACGAATATTCTCAGCGCCTACAGGGTTCATAGAATGAACATGAAAATCGAAGCGAGCAGACAAATCAATGCAGTTATCAATGACCCAATCACAAAACCACTTAGCAAAAGTATAGCCGGTCTTTTCTCCATCACCAAGAATATAGTGAGCATCTGCCAAGTCATGATCAAAGCTAATAAAGCGGGGAACGCCATGATGTTTTACTGTCCATACTGCATCATCAAAACTACGACAGATAATCACGTTTTGGTACGGACCATAAGCGTATTTTACATCTTCGGGAAAACGAATATCGTCAAGGAATAGAGCGTAGTTCATAGTATCACCGCCGTAACAAGCATGATTGAGAGTGAGAAGATCAATACCTTATAGAAGATGCTTGCCGTTTCTGCGGTACTAACTTCCCGACGCAACTTTGAGTTTTCTACCAGTGCAGTATTATACCTTCCGAGGTACTCGGCGTGTTCTCGTGCTAGTCGGAGAGCAAGAGCATCACGCTCTTGAGCTAGATTAAAATATCTATGAGCTTGCTCTTTCCAGTACTGTGCGCTTTTACCGTCGGAAGCACTATTAGCGGATACTGATACGCTTCCACCTTTGTGGTGTTTGCGAGCCATACGCAGGCAAGATACAGCCTCCTCCTCACTGGAGGTGCTGATAGCCTTTTCAAGTAATTGATTCACTTTCGACATTGGTCATTTCCCACTCTGGGCAGGCATCTACCCACCATCGTTTAATTGAGCCGTCTACTTGCCCGCCGTAGTATTCTGCTACAAAGCCTTCGACTTCATATTGTAATACTAACACAAATTTAGGGCGCAGCCAACCTAAACGTTGAATTCGATGCCGTCTACGACCAGTAAATTTAGGTGCTAATGGGTCCATGGACTCTCTCCAGTTGTCGTGCAAGATGCTCACGAATTACTGCATGAGCGAACTGATACAGGTCGTTATCAGTCATGTGGGCGCGTTCATCGTCATACTCTGGAAAAGTACCTCTACCGAACTGTCGTTCGAAGATTTGCTTAACCTCATAGATGGTCATATAACACTCCCCAATCTTTTAGCTGACGAATAGAATCTGCTGCGCTAGTGTGATGGATGAAAGTACCTTTAGCCTCAATCCATAGGTCACGATACTTCAGGTAATCGTCAACGAGAAAATCCCCAGGCTTGCAGTAGTCTCGTTTGTTTTTACTCATGCAAGTGACCATCGGAATACCTGGAAAGTATTTATCTCGCCAACGCATCTTCTGAAGCTCTGCCCATCCGCCAAAAGGGCATCCTGTTAGGATTATTGGGCGAAGATGTTCTACAGCCGAGAACAGTTCCATAGCATCGTGCATAAGAGGTAATGACTGATAGAAATCACCTGTAGTGCGGATTACGTGCCAGAACTGCTTTGTTCCGTGCAGCTCTTCATAAAGCCTTGGTTCTTCTCCAAAACGATGCTCAAAGCCAAGATTGAAGTTGGCTAATACCCCGTCACAGTCTAAATAAATTCGTGTCATAGTTTATCCGTGTAAAAAATGTGATTTCCGTACTTGCCAATACGTGTCATGCGTTTAGCCCAATCGGGGTGCACAGACGCCTCATGGTAGTGATTGGCTCCACTGCCTAGAAGTGCGGACGGGTTGCTAAGAGCTTGCTCCGCGATAATTACTGATTGGGAGAATGCTTCGAGGTCTTTAGGCCGGTCACTCTTACCATCGTTGGTCCAACTGAACTGGTCGTCTTCCCATACCACTTCACAGATGGTTTCGCCTCGTTCTTCTGCTCTGTTGATAGTCACTTCAGCTACCAACATTTGAGCGTCGATTGGTTCTCCACGGGCTTCGTGATAGATGTTCATAGCCAAGCAGGTTACTACTGCCATTTCTAACATGCGCTTTTCCTTTTTAATATATCTCTATAATACAAAATGTGTGCCTGCAAAGCAAGCACACATTCAAAGGATTAGCCACAGTAACCCATAAAAAAGCCAACTAGAAATGGTTACTCCTAGTGCATGATATGACCAAAGCTGACCCAAGAAGGGGTCTCTGCCATCTTGAAAATAAGCCCACGCCCAGGATAGTATGGTTAGCGCTACTGGAATTACCCAAATACCCAGCGTTATAGTCATGTTACCTCTCTATAAAATCTTCTGCCTCTGACCAAGATATATAGTCACTTACCCAGTCTAGTAGTTCTTCGTGCGGTATGCCCTGTCTATCTGCAAACCTGAGTAGCTTTGCGAAGTGCTCAGGATACAGTTTCAATATGTCTGCTATCGCTGGTTTAGCTATCGAACCAATCTGCATAGCGCGATATACAGCTCCAGGCGTTTGGAGAGTTCTCCTGTAGCCCTCTACTGTAAGAGGCTCTGAGGAGAACTCATTACCCGTCATAGGTATATCCCAGTCCATACCGTTCTCCATCTGCCATAATAGTTGCATATACCTGTTTCCAGTTATATACGCGGCTGTCAGTAACAAACTGACGGTTGTAGTGTTGGTCAACTAGTAGGCTATTTAAACCTAGGTCATTACCTAGATGAAAGTTAGTGAGGTGGTCTTCAATCCACCAACACCTGCTACCTGCATACTGATTGAGCACGGCAGCTTTACTAACTGTGGGGTCTAAACAAGTAATACGATAAAACGGACTAGAGCCAAAAACGCTATGTAAATTCTTTACGCGACCTTCTACAATTTCTGGGTCGTCTCCGATACTAGTAATCACATGAAACACATATCCGTGGTCTTCGTGCAACTTACGAACATATCTAATAGCATCTGCAAACGGAGGAAGCGAAGTAACAAATACAGTTTCGTTAAACATCTTTACCAGCTCTTCCGCACGTTTACGGTCAATCTGATAGCATTGGTCGATATCATAAGCACCTTCTGAGTGCTTGACATATCCATGCTTACTCATCCAACGGTCAAATGACCATTCCCAATGTAGCAGCACTCCGTCACAATCCGTAAGGATTAGCTTATCTCTAATCATTTTAGGTCAAAAATCTCTTTGAGTTGATGGTATGTATCTTGCCAGCCTGATGTGTGGAACACTCGGTCACGACCAGAAAGTTGTAGCTCTTGTACTAAACTATAGTCGTTACCTCCAGGTTTGCCTTCGTCACACCAAAACCAAACGTCTTCATCTGCATCAGGAAGTACAACATGTTTACCGCGTCCACGCTCTGTTACATCTACACCAGTTTTGCCGCCTAGAGTAGCATGTACGTTTTTATATCTACGATTAATTTCGTCTGCTATTTTGCGACGCACGCCTGTTTTTTCATCCCACGCAGTAAAACGGTTTCTCTGAGCTTGGGTAGCGTTACGTCCTGGAATAGACAGGTTCACCATTCCGGTTCTAATCTCGACGTGATTGCCAGTTAGAGTATCATATCCGCTGTCGTACAGGGCTTTAAATAGGTCAACAATTAGCTGAACGGGAGGATTCCACAGAGTAGACTTAACAAGTGAGCCGCCCATCCACATCTCTGCGCCCGCACAGCAGTACACTCGGTCTACCGCATCAAATAAAGAGCCTACCTGCTCTCGACATTTAGGCTCGTCACTGCCTGTGACGAGCCATACAGTTTCTCTGTTCGCTAGAGTGAGCATAGTCTCTAGCATTTTTTGCTCTATCGGCCTGCGAGCATCAGTTATTGTACCATCTACATCAAAGGCTAGAATTGGCATGTTTGTTCCTAGCCTCTAGTAGTGTGTCGATATACGCATATACTTCTTGTTTTGTGGCAAATACCATTCGTTTGTTTTTGTAACGATCAGCTTCGTCAGTGTAAGAAAACTGAAGCATGAAGCCATTATCACAAAAATTAACTGTCATTTCTTCAATACTAGTAATCATTCAAGTGTTCCTAATGTTCCTAATGTTCCTACGCAGGCTAGAAAAGTACTAACCCCGATTTGTTCTGGTGGGAGACCGTCTGTCTCAGTGTACATGTACTCTACTGTAGAAGCTAGCATAGCTGACCAAGGCTCTACATAAGGTAGGTCTGCTACCCAATCAATTGCATTGTCGTATTCAAGACCAAATTCTTTTGCAACGGCAATGATTTCTGCATGTTGACCTAACACCCTGCAGCCCTCTTCTACAGTAAGAGCTTGGCCGGAGGTAGGCATTACTAGTAGTAGGGCTGCAAGGTATTTAATCATGTCAATGTACCAATACGGGTTTATTCACTAGTTCCCGGCAAGAAACGACCAGGGCTGAGAACGCATCACGAACGCTCATTAGTCCTTTTTGCATAGAAAACTCACGACCATCTTCAAGACGTGCTACGAGCACTACTTCAAAGATTTTATCTACCATATCTACCTGAATGCGATTACGCTTTAGGAAGCGTTCGTCTTCTTGCTTCAGGACTTCAACCTCGATGGTGTCTTGTAGGCCATGAGGTTCGCGATATAGATTTACGTTAAACAAGTGTATTATTCCTTAAATTTGATGTTTTGTTCGAGTTCACGAAGTTCAGGTTCATAAAGTGACCTAAAGTAATTATTACTTTCTATCACAGTTTTAAGTATAGACAAATCAGGTGCTTCATGCAAGAGCGCTTTTGAGTCTTTTGGTAGGCACGCTCCGCCAAATCCGCGTTTTCCATCTAGTCCAGGTACCAACCAATGACTTGTTCCTAGACGGTCATCTTTTCTGAGCGCATTTACTACATGCGACCAGCTTTGTTTATCAGTAAAATGATTATACAACTCGTTAAGATAAGCTACTTTTACTGCTAGCATAGTATTGGTGATGTATTTAATCCAGCAGGCTTCTTCGCTAGACACATGAACATACTCACTAGCACTACAAATGGAGTTCTTTCTGTAATACTGTTCAATAACTTGAGTGGCATGTTCTGTGCCGCCTAGAATAATGCTATCAGCCCAAATCATGTCTGACACGGCATTACGCTCAGTCAAAAACTCTGGGTTGAACACTACTCGTTCTGTTTTTGCAAATTGTGCAGCAAAACTAGGAGGGACTGTGCTTTTTACTACAACCAGACCATAAGTGTTGGCTAGTAGATAACGGATAGCATCTAGTGTTATTTGTAGATTAGCCTCACCTGTATCTGAGGACGGAGTAGGAGTGCATACAAAGCTAACATTAGGCTCGAAGGCTACCACCTCTGAAATGTCAGTGCCTAGCTTTGGGTCTACGAGTAGAAGTTTGTTGTTTTCAAAAGCCCGTGCAACTGCGTTGCCAACAAAGCCAACGCCAATAATAGCTATATTCATTTTGGTTCCATTTCTGATACTCTAGCGCGCAAACCGCTAGAACTAAATCGGTGGTCTCTAGTATTAAAATAGAGACTGATGCCACGTTTCCTGCAGATATCACGCCCGGTAAAATCTTTGTCTTTATACTCGGCACCGAGTATTCGTACATTGATTGGGAATAGGCTTAGTATATCTTCTAGGTCTTGCTCTGTTTGGTACACAACAATTTCATCTACATACTTGACAGCAGAAAGCTGGACATACCGTTCGACTAGCGTCTGAACGGGTTTATTTTTGTTAGCTCTATCTAAAGAAGGGTCTACTTGCAGACCAGCTATTAACCAATCACATTGACTCTTTGCTTCTCTGAGCATTTCTATGTGTCCAGCATGTAGCAAGTCAAATGTAGAGCAAGTAAATCCGATTTGTTTAGACATGTGATGATAGTCGGCTAACTAGTGCTACTAACCTGCCATCAGACATGATGTTAGCTAGCATATGAAAGGTTGAGATATTATCGTATACGAGTTTGGTCATTGACTAAAAATCCTTTTCTTTTAACAGGTAAAAACCCATTGGCATCGTCTTCGTCTTCTATAAAGGTGTAACCTTGCTGTATGTATCTGTATACTATATCTTCGTTGTCGCTCCAGACTGGAATAAACTCTGAGTATTCAGGGTCTGGAGTTTGTCTAAAATGTACTTCTATTAGCCTACCACCTATAAATTCTGCATTCATATTCGGAACATCTATCATAGATGCAAAAGGTTCTGGAAGAGGTATTAGCTCGTTTACTAACCGCCATCTAACAAATCGTATAGGGTCTTTGTCAGACTTTTCACCTAACCAAGCACACTGAGGTAGGTGCGTAGGGCCGATTGCACTATACTCTACACTGATATGGTCGCCGTTAAACAGCTCACACCAAAAATATCCAGGAGGAACTTTTCTAACATCTCCAGCATCTATGTGAGTGATGAAAGCTCCAGCACTCATTCCAGATAGATTATAGGTAGGCCTAACTATGTACATTCCCGATTTTGTAGGGGCATATCCGCTAGGCCCGCAGTAGTATCCTAGCGACTGCGCTAGGTATAACTTATCAAACCAACATCTGTATTGCGGATATGCGTCCCAGGCTTCAAAATCTTCCAATAGTTATCTCACTAAAAAGAAGCTGCCCGAAGGCAGCCTCTCAATATCAGAACTTTAGAGACACTTCAACAAAGGCTTTTTCGTTGTCGAATTCGTCGTCTAGAGTTACATAAGCACTAGCAGTTAGCTGCTCAATTTGGGAAGGTGCATATACAACACCAAACTCTGAACCAGTGAACTCAGCAGCTTTTACGTCTGCATAGAAGGTGCCGTATACTGAAACATCAGTGATAACGTCGTATGAAAGACCAGTTTCAAACTCGCTTGCAAACACATCGTCGGTGACGTTGTAAGTAGTGGTTAGCTCAGTGTTCCAAGCTAGGTTTTCAGTTAGGTCCGCAGCCATTGCTGAGCCAGCACCTAGTGCTAGAATTGCGGCTGAGGCGATTAGTAGTTTATTCATTATTTACTCCAATTGGTTGATTCGGGTTTTTTAGCATTACGCTTTCGTAATCACAATAGAGCTATCCTCTACTGAGATTGATAGAGTATCACCGGGAACCCAACCAGTGACGTCTAATACTTCTTGTGGAATTACCATAAGACAGAGTTCTTCATCATCCTCAATGTCTTGGAATATTTCATCCACGTCATATGTTCTTGAAATCATCATATCCTTAATGTATCATACATTGTTTGATAGCAGCAAGGTCAATTTTAAAGTGATCTGCTATCTCATGAGCAATACCCACGCTTTTATCTATGAGATAAAGGTTAAGCTCTTTTTGCTGGTGAACATAAACCGCTAAAGAGCCTACAAACATTGCATAGCCCATGCGTATTCTCCTAAAGGCGGCCCGTTGGGTAATACGGTGGAGCCATACCGCATGAGGTTACGCTACTAGGCGAACCTCAGGAGCAAAATTAGAGTTTGCATTTAGTTTTTGATTCTGTAATGCGAATCACACAACAGCCCTAGTTAATACTCATATTATGTGTCGAATCCCTTTCAGGCCCTCAGAGTGTATTTGGTGGACCTGGGCGTATCGAAACGCCGTCCATCATATTATGCATACTAACTTATATTAAATCAACTAAGAGACTGTACTCAGTTGACTATTCCAATTTTCAATTTCTATCAGAAGAGATTGGTATGTTATAGAGCATCTTTTGTTCTTTGAAGAGTTCTCTTCTCTAGATAAAAACTCACAATTTGCAGGGTGGGCTAGTATATTTGCGGGTATGCCATTATCGTATCCGTATTTAATGGACAATTTATGGTCCATAGTCATACCGCCAGTATTGCTTTTAGTAAACCATCCATACTTACATAAACGCTCATACCCCTTTATATTAGGAAGTATTTCTGGCAATAAGTAAAAAGAGGCTCGTTTTCTGTATGCGTATATGCTATCTTTATATACTAGAGAGTGCTGCTCTTCAAGCATAGAGTTTATAGTCTCTGAAATGACTAGCTCAACGTTGCTATATTGTGCAGAGTTAGTAGGTAAAGAGAGTAGCTTGTTTTGTAGTGTAGTTAGCTTATGCTTATAGTTACTTTTACAATATAGTCTCTTATGCCAGTGTTTCTTAGCAAGAGAATTGAATACTGTCTTTTTTATCCCTAAAGATATACCGTATTCTACAATCCAGGAATCTATAAGTGCATCTGAGTAATGAGTTCCAAACATCAGTAGAAATGTGTTCCTATCTTCATTAGGAAGATACATGCTTCTACCTAGAATAGACAATATCCTATGAGAATCTTCGCCTAACCATATATTAGGCTTTAACCTCTCAGTAAAGATATATTCTATATTTTTACGCTTATATAATGGACTATTTCTTTTATTTTCGTATTTCATAACTAATTTTAGTGTGGTTAGGCATCTAACAGACGATCTTAATGGGTATTGATGAATAACGGGGCGCCTGTTTTCAAACTGCATACCTAAGTCGTACAGTTCTCCCGCATCTCTTGGCTTTCGCTACTTTACCATTGCTGGTGTGTGAGTCGGCTTTCTCACCTTATTCATCGCAGGGTTTCTGGTTTATGCCTACTACTATAAACCCTTTTTCGTTTCCACACGAGGCAGAACACTTATACTACATGGGCGACCCCAAGTTGGTCGGGCAAGGTCCAAATCTTCTGGTTATCGGCCAGCCGTATTGTCGTAGGTCGTCAAACCTAACAGCCCTAGTTCATTTCATGAACGGTCAGTTGACGCTAACCTGCTCACTAGCCTGCAATTCTGCCATCTCTGTTTTTGCAGCGAGGCGCTGTTTCTTTAAATCCTGAAGAAGTGCTTTGTGCTCGGCACTACGATTATGCTCACGTTCAGCTTCTAGCTGCTCTACTTGAGCATCAATCTCGCGGTGTCGCTTAGCAAGCCATTCAATTCGAGTCATAGAGTTACCCTTTCTACAGTGATTCTAAACAGACGAGGATCTCTATTCCTCATTAGTTCTTGAACATCTTTATCCAAATCTTTAGTGTAAATCTGAACTACACTACCACCTACTTCATGTGGTAGGTTAGTCTGTGTGTTAATTAGTGTCACTTGATACATTATACTATACCTGATTCGGACACAACATGCAAATTATTTTTTAAATCAAAAATACGTGCATCTGGCCAAACCTGAAGTAGTTCTTGTGCGCTTTTTAGCGAATCGTAAGCTACAGTCACTATGCTAGAGTTAGCATAGTTATCATTACTAGCTTCAAACACTACGTGTTTGACAAACTCTCCGCGTCTTTCAATAGCATATCTGCTCAAACATCTTCTCCTTTTTTCTCGCACTCTGGATAGGTGCAGTGCAAGTTGTGAAGAGGGCAATTACCCGCTTCATCTTTATTTTTACAAACGGTTGCTTGTTTAGCAGCCGCTATTGCTTTATTTCTAGATTCGTAGTACTCGTGAATTATCTGTTCTTCTGCATCGGTCTTAATAGCGTTGTGCAGCGACATATAGCCACAGTCCATACCTCTCATATACATGGAGGCATCAAAATCAAAAATATCGTAGAGCACATATCGGTAAGAACCTTGCTCTACAATGTCGCCTTGGTAGATACGTTTTACTACTGCATAAAACGCATCTTCCCGTTCTTGCTGAGATAGTGCATTCCACCATGCGTCATTCTCAGCCTCATATGCTTTACGCTCTTCTGCCATCTGCTCGCCAATCTTCGATAGAGAGCCTAGAAATTTTTCAGTGTCTGACATCGTTAATCCCATAAATTTTGATAATAAAATTAGACTCCTACACGCATTTTATATACTATATAATTAGGAGATGAAAATGCACAGCCTATACGAAATTTTAACAGAATACCCACACAACAAGCACTACTTACTTAGGTATATAAAGTTTATGGAATATTGTAAGCAAGCGAATAAAGACAAGAACTTGGTATACACAGAAAAACATCATATATGTATGAGCAGTATGTTTCCCGAGCTATCCTGTTTTAAAGAATTTCCTTGGAATTGCGCTATTTTAACAGCTAGACAGCACTATATAGCACATCTACTACTTTGGAAGTGCTATAGAAACAGACAATCGGCTTTTGCCCTTCACATAATGGTTCATGGAAATCCTAACGGTAAAAGGCATAGCATACGCTTATCTAGGGTTTATGAGAATTTACTTAAAGACTGCAAGATGTTAAACTCTGGCCCTAATCATCCATTGTTTGGCACTAAGAGAACAGAAGAAAGTAAAATTAATCAAAAACTTGCAGTTACTGGCAAGAAACAATCAGAGGACCACATAAAAAAGCGTATTACTGCAATGCTGGCTACTAAACAGAAGAATAAAGAAAATGGAGTTAGCTATGAATTGAGTGATGCTACAAAGCAAAAAATATCTGAAGCTACTATAGGAAAAGCTAAGCCTATGACAGAGACACATAAGGCTAATTTAAAGTGTCATACTAATAATAGTACTACAGTAGTATGCCCTCATTGTAGCAAGAGTGGACAGCTCACTAACATGAAAAGATGGCACTTTGATAAGTGCAAGCATAATCCAGATAGAGTGTTAGTAGCTGCTAAACTTTGCACCTGTGAATTTTGTGGGCATAGTCAAGCAGCCAGCCCTAACTTTTATAAATACCACAATAACAACTGCCGTAAAAAACCTACGTCCACAACGCCTGATAGTATTTACCGAACAACCGGAAACCATTGCTAATACGCTTCTGATACTCCTTGCGGCCTTCAAAGTCGTATTTGCGCTCACCTGTAGAGACCATCTCACTCATTCCGTTTTCAAGCTTTTTGAACGCAAAAGTTTTATCACCAGTGTGAAACTGGTCTTCCCAGCTATCATCCAGTTCGCTCTCAAAGGCAAACATCATTTCTTTGAGAACCCAATCCCAACGAGCAAAGTGGTGCTCGTCTGGAGCATGGTAGTTCTTTTCTTCTGCAGTCAGTTCACGAGCAGCTGTACTACGAAGATGCTCTGGAACATCCTCATCGTCAACATGTGGAGCGCCGTGCTTGGTTGCGTCTAGCTGTTTGAGCATAGGAAGAATGATGTGAGCAAGAGTATGGTCCATCGACCAAGTATCCCACGGGTCAATGCGGACTTGAATCTTACGTTTTTTACGCTTATCAATCCAGAGAAGCAGCTTGTAAATCCAAGTGTTATGGCGCTCACGATTTAGGTCAAAGATTTCCCCAACTTCAGGCTCAGGTTCAACAGAGCCATGAGCCAGCCACTCACCAAATCGGTGAACTCGGTCAGGAGTCTGCGGAAAGCCGTATTCGTCTCGTTCTTTAGGAACCCAGAACATCAGCTTCTCAGCAAGTTGATAAGGACCGAACCACTGAGTGTATGGACCGATATATACTTTCATTTTCCACCTGTAAGTATTGTGTGTACTATGCTGTACACAGTTGCAAATATGCCAACAAATATTGAGGCTAAAAATATAATCACTATTACAGATGCTATTATATCCATTGTTCAGTCCTTAGTCAAGTTAAATCTTAATACAATCTACAGTTCCGCCTACTGTAGTACAAAACTCACTTGCTGCGCGGATAGAACCTACAATAGCCTTCTCAGGGTCATCCATAGTTCTTCTATAGGCGTAGAGTGCTCCAAGAGCAAACTCTTGGCCACTGCCTACAGCAGTATAACCACAGGTAGGTTCTAAAACTGAAAAGTCTTCCTGTACATGAAACAGCCGTTTGCGAATGCCTACTAGGAAGTTACCTCCGCTCTTGCTTCCTTCTTTTGTACGAGCAAAAGAATGGTCGTCAAAGCATTTGATAAGCTCTGGAATGAAGTCTGTTACTAGATACTCATTCTCATCTTCGTCGTGTTCAATAGGTGGCGGAGTAAAATTATACCTTAGTAGGTCTCCCATTCGATAGCTAGTAGTATATCCAATACCAAGAGAAATTTTAGTAAGAGATAGGTCTCGCTTTTCAAAAACGTCTAGAAGTGCCAGCTTCGGAGTAATATAGGTTTGCTTCACGCCGTTACCGGAGCCGAGAGAGTCAGCTCCAATAAAAACACGACCGCGCAGTGCGATACCCGCAATACAAGTCATCGACGCGCCTCTGCCAATCGTTTTACCCAGCCTAGTACGTACTCATCAGTCCAGCTAGCTAAGTATGAGTTTTCTTTTCGGAACAGCTTTAGCATTTCTTCCTCAGAGAGGATATCACTGTCTACAATTAGCTCGTCAACATGATTCTGCGAGAACTCTTCTAGCTGTTCGCAGGTAACTAGGTCTGCTAGATTCTCTAGCTTATCATTCTCACCCATCTCGACTACATATCTATGCTTGAAGATGGATACTGTAGTAAATGATGCATATCGTTTTGTCATAGTTGTTCCCATTCTCCTGTTACGGGGTTGCTTCTACATACACTGAAACGGTCTCGAACCGCTGACTGGTCAGGGTTCTCTACGCGCTCATATCTCCCACCAGTCCACTCATCCCAAAAAGCAAACTGGCTTTTAAAGCGTTGTTGGTCTTGCTGATACTGCTTTTCGGCTTCTGTACCAGGCCAATAAAACTTCGTTTTAGGCTTAAGGTTCTCACGCTCCCAAGCTACGTGCCTGCGAGCGCGAGCATATAATTCTGCAAATGTTTCTGACACTTACAACTCCACATCCACATATTCGAGGATACCAATGCACTGAAACATGGTACGACCATATTTGTACTGAACTGAATAATGCCAATGCCCGAAGTACCATTCATCAGGCTGGTGTAGTTCAAGCAGACGTTGTAAGAAGTCTCCTGTACGAGTGTTGTATCGTGGTCCTTTTAGCAGACCACTCTTCCAGAACATCTCATCAGCAATTTTGTGAGGGCAGTCATGAGTAATCATTACACGAGGCTTAACAGTAGCGTATACGTCAAGCATCTGTGCGAACTGCTCGTCAGAGCACTCTTCATCTTCCCACCAGTCATAGTCTTTTTGACGTTTATACCATCCTGGAGGAGCTTGCGGATTGTCAATAGACCAAGCCCCGCCAATGAACATCACATCATTCTCTACACGACCGTCTGGAATCCAGCTCTTGAATGTTTTACACACAGCAGGATTGTCATGATTTCCGCGAATAAAACGACCATTGCTGGCACACATATAACCGTCTACGCTTTCATGCCAGTAATCGCTCTGACCAAAGCCTACACCAAAATCACCTACTTGGATGTGCGGACCTTCAAACTTGTCGATGGCATAAACTTTGTAGTCGTTGAACAATCCATGAATGTCTCCGACCAGTCGAGTTAGTTGTTTAGTCACGGTAGTATTCTCCGTTGATAGGGTCCGTAATGTCTTCTGGATCGACTACTCTATATTTAACTACTTCTGCGATTGTCCCGAACGACTGAGTAATCTCGTAGGGGTCATTAACCCAATAGACGTCTCCGTCTTCAGTCAGTACTTTGTATACATATTCTGTCATTCTGCTTTCCTATAGTCAATGACGCTATCAAACTTGAAACTGCGCCATGCTTCTTTTTCCAAATCCCACACACAAGCAATACCTTCTGGGCCTTGTGAGCGGCTATATGTAAGTGACTCAATCAAGTCGCTGCGTTGAGTGCACAGCATCTCACGGCGAGAACCGTCCTTTTTAGTAAAAGTGACAATAACTCGCTCAGTTTTAAGTAGGTCTAGTAGACGGTCCATCTGATTCCTCAAGTATGTTCTACATGTTTAATGCCTGCTGCGCGAATAGCGCTCTCACACACAGGACACGGTTTAGCATTTTTAGGTTTACCTTGTTTGTCGAATCGAGTAACTACGATGCGATGCGCCCGCTCAAGATTACGGCAACGAGAGATGGCATGAATTTCAGCGTGCAAAAACTGCTTGTCGGGCAACCCAACCTTGCAAGCATGATGATGCTGAAGTGGGTGCGTTTTCACATAGCTATTCTTGCCGATGCTAAGTACACGACCACGCTTATCGTAGATGATGGCGGTCATGTCAAATCTTTGCTTAGACACAGTTTTCTCCTTGCTTACACACTAATATAGCAGGTAAACAAGCAAACTAGCAAGCTGATAGTTAATCTAGTTCGATACCTAAGTCTACGGATAGAAAATTAGCATACATATCATGGTAGTCTACGCGGTCAAAACCCTCGCTGGCTGTAGGCAGCCAATAACTGGAAACCATCTTAGCCAACACTTCTTCTGGGATAGTTTTACCTACGCGGCTATCAAGCCTGCGTCTCCATTCTGCTTTGTCTTCCTCAGTAGGCGGCATGATACAAGTGCAAATCATCACATAATCTGTATCTTTGAACCGCTCAAGAATACGCTTACGTTTCGACACAGTTAGGTTAGTTTGGTCCCAGATAATGTCCCGGCGTTCAGCAATAGCTTTAGCCAAGTGAGTGTCCATAGACACTGTAGCAGCCTCGATGTTGCCTGCAAACGCCTCGTTATATGTAATGCCAAAATGTTTGGCAATATCTTCAATGAACTTATCTGTGCTATACACAAACTCATAGCCTGTTGAATAGCAGGCTAGTGTTGATTTGCCAGTACCTGGCAACCCAACTAGAATATTACAAGTAGGTAGGCTCATGCGTTTACAATCTCCGATCTGAAACCATCCATAACGCTCAGCACCTCAGAGCACTGAATGACAGCATCTTCGTAGGTTTTACAACCTCTGATGATTTCATGTATATATTCGTCAGTCCAACACTCAACTAGAATATCCCAGCCATCTTCAGTGTAGTGGCAGGTTGCATGTTGGCGCAGTCGTTCGGTCCAGGTTTTCATCATTTGTCTCCGATCCGCATAATACCTAGGTCAGTTTCACCAGCCCTAAATTCTACTACTAGTGTAGATGTTTCTGCAGTGTATTCACTGCATATAAATACTTCAGTAGCCTCAGGATATTCCTGAAGTAGTGCATGAATTTGATTTAGTTCATCTACAGTAAGAAGCATCGTTCGTTCCTTTCAAATATACAATACTACAAATGCAAGCTGCCAGCAAGTTCAATCTTCGTTGAACCGCTGGCAAAGGTCATTGACATATTCAAGTGGTGCATCCCCTACGTCATGCCAAGTAGACAGTTGAACATGTTCATGAGCATACTTAGCTAACCTTAATCCTACGCGATCGCTGTCGCATAGGGCTACGACTTTACGCCTAGATCTAAGAGCGTGAAGCCAGCTAGCAGTAGTAGCATTTACCTCTGTGCTGAATACGGCCAGTGCGCTAAATCCTAACCAGGTAACTTTGCAAGCATCAAATACTCCTTCACACAGAAATAGCGTATCACTAAATGACCAGCTTTCTAAACCCCAAACGCCTACACGGTCTCTAGCCAAGCGAGTAAAGTATCTACCGTCACGAGGATCGTTTTTAGCCTCTTTTGAAGCGTTAGGCCTATACTGCTGATATCCTACTAGCTGACCGCTAAGATTCCACAGCGGGAATGTTGCTGTATCTTCGCCTAACCAAGCGCGGTGTAAGTTCATACTAAAACACCGCTCATGCAAGTGCATGGCTAGACTGTCCTGGTCCACAAGTTCCATGATGTTAGTTCACCTTCTTCAAATTCACAAAGAACAGGCTTGTTAACTAGATCACTCAGCCTAGTTACGTCTGCCTGATTAAGTATATGAGCTAAGTAACTTATCATAAAGGCGCAGTCATTGCCTTCACCTTCTTTATAGTGGTGCGGGACTCCAATAAAAGAAACAACAGACCAAGCACTATCTGCTTGTCCGTTGTGTTGGCCAGCTCCCATAGATACTAGCAACCCTAACTCTGAGTTATACCTGCCACCGAGTGATACGTCTACTGCTGTAATTCTTCCTAGTTTATGTTGATTGGGCACGCCACAACTCCTCTTGAAGCTCGTCCAGGTCTGCTAGCATGAGCTCTACTTCTTGTTCTTGCCCTTCTAGCTGAGCATATTTGATTTCTTGACGAAGAGCTTGAATGTTGCGTTTGATTTCTTCAACGGTTTGCATAGCGGTTCTCCTCTTATATTCCATAATAGCACGAGGATAAGCAACTGCGCAAATGAAAAAGGGCAGAGATTGCTCTCTGCCCTGCGGCTTATTTCATTTCCATGAAAGGAACAGTATCACCTGGAACCATAGTGGTAGGTAGTTGACCGTTCCAGCGTTCTGCTTGGGTTAGTGCAATCAGCCCAGCATTATCCTTAAGAGCTTCTGCTTTTGCTTTAATAGCAGCAGCTTCCGCAGCGCCTCGAATACGCGTGGCTTCTGCTTCTGCAGTTGCTCGCGCTAGTTGTGCGTCTGCTTCTGCTTTTGCTTGAATAACAGTAATCTCGGCGGTTACTTTCTCTCGCTCGGCGTTTTGCCGTACTTTCTGAACTTCTACTTCTGCAAGCATTCGAGCTTCAATAGAGTTTTCGTAGGCATCCGAAAAATCAATATTTTCGATCTGTACGGATTCAATAATGATAGGCCCTTTAACATCAGAAGCTAGTTTTGCAGTAACATCCGTAACTAATCGCCCACGATCTTGAATAGCTGTAACCGCGTTATACTGTCCGAATACATTCTTTACTGCTTGATAAAGTTGACGATCTAGCAAGCGTGTCATAACACCTTCCTCGCCGCCATATTCAGCGTAGATAGTCTGAACTTGATCGGCTGGGAGACGATAGTTTACAGAAATAGATAGGGAAGCTGTTTGCTGATCTTTTGAATATGCTTGAACATTATCAAATAGACGAGCCTGAGACTGTACTGAAACGTCTACAACACTATCAATAAGTGGCATCTTAAAACCGAGTCCAGGCTCTGCAGTACCGGTTACTGCCCCGTTACGAAGTACTACGCCGCGGTACCCTTCATCAACAGTGTACCAAGATCCACCAAGTACAGTTAGAGCTGCTAGACCTACTACAACGGCAAAGCCACCACCTACAATTGCATTCATTTTAATCTTTCCTTTATACTGTTCATATTCTTCTAGGGCTTTTTTATATTCAGCAGAGGAGCTGAAATCGTACCGATCAGGCTTTCTCATTTTCAACCTCGATTACTTTTTCTAAAGTCTCTCCAGTTTCTGAGGTAAATCGCTCGTACCTATAGTTTTTACGTCGAGAAAAACTAATATTGGTTACGATCCAATATACTCCAACTACCAGAGCTAATGTTACTGCTAATAATCCGATAAGTGCTAACATCTTCATTACTCGTGGCTATAGTTTTCGATCTCAGTACCGTTACGAGAAATAACGATTCGAGAGTGATCTTCGTAGATGGCTTGCATAATATCTTCTGGAATCAGAGCCATACACTCGTAAAACGCTTGAAATGCTTTGTTGATACGATCTGCGTCCTCAACAGTGTATGCTGTTCGTTGAAGCTCAATATTAGCTACTTCTTCTTGAGCGCGTTCAACAGTGTAAGGCCAAGGACGGTACCAATCAATCTTGGTATCATCTGAGAGCTTGTGCTTAGCTTTATAGTCATTAAACCAATCAGTAGGATTGGCTACATATTTACGCACTTCTTCTAGCCTAACTAGAGCGGTATCGTAATCTTCCTGGGTATACAGATACGACCCTTCTTCACTATCAGCACTTTCTCCTGTGAGCACATAATAAATGTCGTGCACGCTGAAGGTACACGGTTCTCCGTCGTTGAAATATGGAGTATACTGAACCCAGAAAACGTGGTCGATTTCTGGAGCCGCTTGAAATAGCTCGTTAGCTGCTTGCTCAACTAGCGTCTTGCTATCAGATTTCATCTGAGCCATAGCCTCGGCGATACGCTCATTGAGCGTCTTAAAGTTTTGTTTGAGTTGTTCTAAATTCACGGTCAGTCCTTACGAGAAGTTGAAATGAAACTCTTGCGAGAATACCATATTACCAGGCTGATCACTGTCGAGCAACATGTGTTTTACAGAGTCAGGTAGCATACGGCCAAAACGAGTTAAAAACTCTTCTCGTTCTAGAACTTCAACGCCTTGTGCCATGTATCCTCCAAACCTAACTACAAACTCTCGTTTAGCACGATACTCAGCAGTGTTTTTGGTCTCTGACTCAAATACGAATTTGCCGTCCTCATCGAAATAGCTGGGACGCACATAGTCTTCATTGTGTGGGTAGGCACGAGTAATCAGAAGGCAGATGGTTCGGCCCTCTCCGGTAGCTGAATAGTCTGCTGCTAAAAATTGATACTGCTCACTCATTGCGTAGCTCATCTTCTAAAACTTTAATCTTGTAGTCTATCTCTTCACGTTCTTGCTTAAGCTGTTTTAAATCTTCCTCTCGCAGCGCCTGAACTATGAGAGGGTGATTTAAAACAGGCTGGATACGTGTATAAATCTTTTTCAACTCGACCCAGTATTCAATAGGCTCACCAAGGAAATGACTAGTCTGCATCTACGCCCTCCCGTTTAGCAAAAGCACGCTGACCCATACCTAACATCCAAGGCTCTGGACTCAGCTTACCGAGCCAGTCTTGAATTGTGGGTATCTTACCTCCGCAATCTTCTTTAACATGGTCTTCTCCAATGTCTCGAACGCTGACCACTTTTCCTTCGGAGTTAGTAATGGTCGTGCCGAATAGCTGCTCAGCAAGAAAGATTCCAAAGGTGTTGTGTAGGATTGCTCGATGCCCGAAGTCTGCGTAGGCGGCCTTGGTCGAGTCAAACCAATCGTGGATAGGGAGGTAGTCTGCGATAACTCCCCCGTAACGCTTAACTGAATTTTTTGCATGTACGTACGGCTTCATGGGTTATAGCTCTTTTCAAATTTAATTCGAGAGGCCCAAGCAGCACCTGAATAAAAAGTATCACCAGGTTCTAGTTGGAAATCGTTGAACCGAAATCGTTTTAAAACACGGTCACCGTTCCAGCAAGCATAAGGAGGAATTTCAATATACCCACGAGCCTCTAGCATTTTACGAAGTTCAGCAAAGCAAGGGTGATCTGCATGTGCGGCTGTTACGTCATAGAACCCTTCAAAAGTATAGCTGATTAGGCAATCAGTGATGAACTCCTCAGGCATAGTAACCTGAGGATTCTCGATAGGTTTACGTTCTGGCACTGGGTTTTTAGCTAGCCACTCATGTAGCACATCATTAGGAATGACATTATTCCACGACATTTCAGTCTCCTAGGATTAGGCGAATACAGAAATAAGCAAATGCTCCAACTAATGCAGCTGAAACAACAGGCTGACTAATTGTATCTGTTAGCACTTGAAAGGAGGCAAACCCAGATAGAGCAGCTTGTAGTGCGTAATAAATCCTCAATTCATTTTCCTCGCGATTGCAGCTAGATCTTCTATGTTAACAGGGTAGTAGTCAGTTTGCTCGACGCATACGCAGCGGTACGGCCCTTTCGGACTAAGGTTTTGATGAATATGACCGTGCACGTTTAGCATCTGTTTGCCTCCACCAGCACCTCGATACAACCCACTCTCATGCAGCGGAACGTGACTTAGAATGATGCCAAACTCGCTAAACACACGCCACATTTCAACCTTAGCGAAGAACCCACCGCTAGCAAGCATCTTGATATCATCGTGATTACCTACGATCAGACGCTTCTGGCCCATGAGACGCGGCCAATGGCGCTTCATCCAACCTTCTTGGTCGTTGCCCATAACTACGTCGCCAAGATGATACACCTTGTCGCCCGGCTTAATCATCGTATTCCAACGATGAATCATAACTTCGTTCATTTCTTCAACGCACGAAAACCCCGGACGAATAAGATCGCCAGACTCTGAGTCTGTAAACTTGAGAATGTTCGCATGGTTAAAGTGCGTGTCACTTACTAGCCAAATATTACCTGACATTTTATTTCGTTTCCACTAGCTTGATTTCGTTTTCTGCTACCATGTACCAATCGGGTGCGCTGGGAGCAGTATTATATGAGTTGAGTTTGTCCCGATACTCGGCTGCTGCTTCGTAAGTGTCAAAGTCCTCGTGTTCGTACCGTTGACCCCAACCACGCTCAGACTCAATAACAGTTACGCGATACTTGATCTGCATATTATTTCCTTCTGTATGATATATAATAGCACGCTACGCTCAATAGCGCAACTAAGATTTGGATGTAGGTGCTATTAGCAGTCATGTGCTTGTTAGGTATTTTGACGCTTGGAGATAATACGTTATACTTATAAATCCTCATGTGCGTAGGACCTAAGATAACTTTCATATTACATAAATCCCCATTTTTCTGCACAGATCGGACCAATACCTAGATCAATGCTTTGTTTGTTAGAAAGAACACGACCACAGCAAGCACACGAACCAGTACGACGACCATAACGAATTGCAGCATCACGAGGGTTCTCTGCAATCACACTGAGAGCAGTTTTATGCTCGTCAGTAGCTTCGCGAGTACCAAAGAAACGACCGTCTGCAACCTTACCGATATACTCGTCATTCTCAGTCTTGACGTACAGCGCACCTGCATTGTTACCAGTAGCAGGAGCCAGAGAAATCTTCAAGCCTTCTGCACGATACACAGGGCGCTTGTAACCTTTCTCACGAGCGTGAGCAAACATATCAATGATAGACTGAAGATTAACTTCTTTAGCTTCAGCCTCACGTTGGGCGCGACGTTCTTCCATACGGACCAGCATAGCCTGAATAGCAGCTACTTGTTTTTCGCTCCAAGCCTTACCAGCGTTGTGCTGTTCAGCAAGAGAACGAGCAAGATCATTCCAGCCAGCCATAGCAAACACACTAGCATAGATATGGGTTTCGCGGTTCAACTGCTGAGCCGCTTCAATAGCGTCTTGCTTTTTCTTGGCGCGCTGCTGGCGTGCTTTTTCCAGCTTGCGCGGGTCGGTTTTGAAATAACCTTTACCACGACACGCAAAGCACTCACGCTTATCTTGGTGAACGCGAACACCCTGAAACAGACCCGTGCCAGCACACTGGCCGCACGGATAACGCTTTTCTGCGGACGCCTTCAGAGGGATAGGCGCGGTATCTTCAGTCAGCGAATCAACAAAGCTGTTCCAGTCGCTCATCTCTCTCTCCTTCTTTACAATTATTTATAACACGAAGAAAACGAGCTGAGCAAAAGAAAACAGGCGGTGTTTCCACCGCCTGCTTGTTCACTCTTGATTTGGATCGTCGATTGGTGCGTACTGCTTCTTGGCCTTGGCCGCCTCCGCGGCCATCCTCTTGTTACGCTCATCGTTGAGTTTCCAAGCATGTGCCATCATACGTGCTTCTTCATTACGATCCATTACACACCTTCCCTTGCACGTTCACGGATGTTCTCAAAGGTATCTTCGATTAGAATAACACCGTTCTTGAACACCGGACGAAGCATGTTGGTTGCTTGGAACTCCCAGATGTAATCTTCTGGGACAGTGCGAATGTACTCGTTAATACCGAATCCAGCCTCTTTGACAAGAGCTAGACGACCTTCTTTTGAACGCTTACCATGATCAGTGATCGGATCTTTTGAGAAGCCTCTCCATACACCGTCAGCACCTTTGATGGCCGAAGCCTTCATTGCGTACTTTAGAGTGTCACGGTTCCAGGCTTGCAGAAGACCACCACCCATACCAAATGCAACGTTTTCTACTGAGAAACCAGCTTCCATAATCGCCTCCAAAATTTCTGGTAGTGACTGCTCGTTGATACCGTCGCCTTGGATTAGGCGAACGTGAGAAGGAAGAACCTCATACCCTTTACGATTAGTAGTAGAACCAAAGGCTGCGGCAAGCAGTTTTAGAGATTTAACTACAACTTCTACTGGTTTTCCACTATCAGGACGTACCACCAAGGTGCCGCCACTTGAGATAACTTTATCGCGTAGTTTCTTACCCCAAAGGTTGGAAATTGCATCCCAAATGTTGTAGCTGTCGCTTACGCAAGCATAGATTTTACTGGGACCAGCGAACTGGTCGATCATGTTATCGTAGGCATCTACCTCACGCTCACGACCCCAAGAAGTGATCGTTGAGTGTTCAGAGGCTGGAATAGAGAAACCTACAACCTGATCGGTGTTGTAGTATTCCATCACCCCAACAAGAGCTTCGGCAGTATCAGTACCCATGAAGTTCACGAGGTGCGCCATACCACCAAGCATAGCTGTTTCAGACGAGCTACAACCGCGTGACCCAAAGTCATGTAGCTTGAAGTTGATCTGAGCTTCTACTGGGACATCCGAACTCTTTTTCAGAGCAGCAGCAATCAGCTTCTTAAACTTACGCGACTTCGTCGCAACCGTGGACGGATACCACACACCACGCAGAAGCGCAGTCTCAATGTACGAAGTCAACCACCAGAGACGAGGATCGTTGTTAACAACCTGCACCTGAACGTTGTGCGTAGGCATAACAGTGCCTTCAGCAACAGCTTCAATCGTTACAGGAAGCATACCATTGTATTCGTTGACAATGATTTCCCAACCCGAACGGTTGAAAGGAAGACCGTGTGTTAGAACAATACGCTCTGCACGGTCAACGTCTGCGATCGTGATAGGTGTAGTCATGTAGTCTTTCATGAAGGCTTGCAGACCGAAGAAGACCGATTCGTCCTCACCACCGCGCGACTCAATGTATGAAGAGACGTATTCGGTTCCAGCAGGGTATTGTACCCACTGGCTAAATTTATAGCTATCAGTACGAAGGATAGCTGAGATAAGATGTAGTACAGTTTTCATTTTAGAACTCCTCTAAAGTTAGTGCCCACTCTCTCTGAACGGGACTTTTATTTTGGCGTTAGTAGTGTATTACAAATTGGGCAATTAAACCCACGGTAAATATCATGACCCCCGCCATAGTCATAGTCATGATATTCTCGAATATCACTGTGAGTATACTCTAATACAGATTTACATTTATGACAGGTAATCTGTAAAGCACCCACTGAAATTACTTTAACCATGCGTTATCCGATATTGATAAAGTTGTCGATAATGTGAAAGTGATCTTCAAACAGCAGCTCTTGCCTTACATCCTTAAAAGGAACCCAGAATGCTTTTTCCGCATCGTCAGCTCCTTTTACTTTTGGTAGTTCACCGACACCCAAATCAATCAAGAATGCTTGAGTGATAGTACGGCCACGAGTAGAACGGTTAGGAGCGTCAAAAGTCTTGGAAGTTTTGATAGAACCTTTTAGCACAGGAACTGGAACTTTGATCTTGGTTTCTTCTTTTAACTCACGAATGGCGCCGTCAAGCATAGTTTCCTCTTGATTTAGGAACCCGCCCGGTAGCGCCCATTGACCTTTGCCTGGCATGTCACCCCGTTTTACAAGAAGGATGTGACCGGATTGAACTACAACGGCGTCAACAGTCATAAATGTCGGGGGGAATGGTGCAGCTTTCCAAGCTTCTTTGTACTTCTTGATCATTTTGTATTCTTGTTCTAATACTTCCCATTCCTTACCAAGACAAATTTTTACAAGTATTTCTGATACTTTTGGTGGAAGCTTAGGATTATCGATAACCCGATCAAACAGTGACTTGCGGATATCAGTTGCATTGATACCGTCAACATTCGGCACTTCAACATGGTTCTTCCATCGCGGGAAGATGTTTAGGTAGTAGCTGGTGCTGTCCTTCGAGTGACCAATCAGACCAACGTCTCGTGCATGAGGAACAGTTTCGTCAACAATACGTTGAATAGCATTCACCCATTTGTTGTCGTCGTACGGGTAGTCGGAAACAGGAACGACCTTGACACGAGGAGTCTTGACACGACCTTGAGCACCTTCATAAGTGAAATGCTGCGGTTCATTGAAGCAGGCTTCAATCATCGCCTTGCGTTCTTGGAATGTGAAGGGATTTCGAATGTTTCGAGCAGCAAAGCTAGAGCCAACGACTACAACAACTTCATGTGCTTGTTCAAGTGCAGCATCAATAACTGCTTTGTGTCCATTGTGGAACGGCTGGAACCTGCCGATAAATACTAGCGCATCACGCATTTGTAAAAACTCCTTTTACAGTTAATATAGTTCTCTCTGAACTATACATATAATATAGCATGTAATTAGTAAAATGGCAAGTGAAAACTTACTTGATATGCCCTGCCTCGATACCGTCAATCAGCCATTTCAGTCGGAACGCACAACGCCAACGATCTGAAATGTAGAATAGGTTGTTCTCAATGCTTTCAGGAGTTTTGTACATATAGGTATCTTCTCCGTCTCGATAATCATCTTCTTCCTTAGCCCATTTCTTCCATAGCTGTTTCATGCCACGGAGAAGAGGTGCAGGTACATCAAGTTGTTTAGTCTCATACCAGCGATCAAAAAGCTGAGTAAGCTTATAGTGAACTGTTTCAGGACGCATTAGTTTTCCTCATTTCAAGATATTCAGCAATGTCAGATTCAATATCTGCAAGGGTCATATATCCTTGCTCGTAGTCACGGTTCATTACTTGGTAAAGTTTTACCTGGTCTACAGGAATTTTAGCTCCTTGAGCGTAGCAATGTTGAGCGTGAAGAAACACTAGTTGACGAAGTTTACGTTGTGCAAGATCACTCGTCATCTTCTTCCATTTCTTTATGATCCGCTAGAATAGTAGAAGGCCAATTGAACCACGTTCCATACCCTTCACAGTAAGTATCTGTAAATTGCGGTTTTAGCTCTTGATAAGTAGATTCGGTAATCTCTACAAACTGAAAACATTCAAATAGCTCACTCATAGACATTTCGTAGAATGATTCATTGGTTCCAAATCCGATTTCATCAAACTGATATTCTGCGTTCTCAGACGCAATCTTCTTTTCGTGCTCTAGCCGTACAGAGTCACACACGGAAACGCCTTGCACATTAAACTCGTCAGCCCAGTTGCAGTCAAACTTAACAAGGTAAAACTTAGTCATTTATTGCTTCCTCTTTTTCTGTATATCTTAATATAGGCTATAATATGTAAAAAAGCAAGCTGAAACTTAATTCAGCTTGCTGCAATTAGCGCACATAATCTTTGATAGGTTTCATCTCAGAGTCCCAAAACTTCTGTAAGGCCACACTTACTTCAAGCCTCTGCAACCCTAATTCGGTAGATTCAACTACATGATACTTACAGCCGAACTCTTCAAGTAGATCAACCCAAAACTGCGTTTTGCTCTCTCTGAATGTGCCTCCGTACCTCAGAGGATCAGCTTCAAAAGGAATATGATCGTTCATTACAATATAGAAGTCTGACTTAGCGTGTCTCGCTCTATGCTCCACGTAATCTAGATCGCGGTCAGTCCCACCACCCCAAATACGGTAGTATCCTACTGTGGATAGTAGATCAGTATCCTGAAAAATAAGAGGTTTATTCTTTAGGCTCAACTGTGCTGTGTGCTGTAAAGCATACTGGCCGTGCACGATTGTGCGCATTTTTTCGTCCGTGATTTCAGCCCCTACTGTCTCTAGATACTCACGAGCCCACTCGGGCACGAAGTGCCCACCCAAATTTTCAGCCAACCACCGAGTCATAGTAGTTTTGCCACAACTCTCAGCCCCGAAAACTGTAACAGTTCTACGAATGTATTGTTGAAACGACGGAAGAATGTATTTGAAGTTACCGATTAGATTATTACGTACCTCAGTACCACTAATAGAAATTGTCTCTCTGTAACGGTTACAAGGCATAAATTTACACCCTAGAACACGTGCCATATCCATACCATACAGCTCACTTGCTACGATATAATCGTCAGGCTCTACCTCTACAAAAGTACGTACAACATCACGCCATACATTCCAAAAATCTGAGTGTTCACTAGGCTGTTGAGGAAGATCGCCGTGCAGCCTGTGCAAGACTACAGAACGATCGTGCTGATATTCTTCAACTAGAGCATTGAAGCGTAGTTCGCCAGCTACAGGTTCGCGATCCATAGTGCCAAGTAGAACATATACCTTATCGTTCCACCCAAGCAAATTCTTTGCAAAGTCAATCAAATACTTGTGCCCTATAGTAGGCACAAGCGCAGTCATTAGAACAATAGCGTTAGGCATTACAGCCATCTCCCATTTGCATAATAATCATCAAGACGTTCTTGATCTGTTGCAGTACGAATCAGCATAGACTTCTTCCATTGAACGTGCCCAATCACAGTATTACCTAGGAAAAATAAGTACTGAAAAGCTACTAGAGCCAATCCACTATACAGAAAGAATGGAATAGATACTACGTTAATAGTAGCCCATAGAGACCAGTTTTCTAGCTTCTTGTTGTCCAACATAAGTTGTGCAATCCCACTTGCTACTGCTAGTCCAACATCAATCGGGTTAAGTGCTGAAATTCCAGTTGGATTAACTAGAGCGTTGACCGCTAGGAACAATCCTAGAATTGCAAGACCTACAAGACCATATCCAGCATACCATTTAGGCTCAATACGAGTAACTGGGCGAGTATTGCTATCGCTACCCCAACGGAACCATCCGTATACTAGGGAGAATACCAGATACAGGTTAAAAATTGCTAGAGCAGGCATTGCCCATTGCCAGAAAAGAAGTGAATACGCAGCGGTTGTAACCACGCCGATCGGGTAATTCCATCTGGACTGGCGTGTGCATAACCACGTGCAGCTATACGAAGTAAATACTGCAAACACCTCTAACCAGTTTAGTTCTGTGATCCAGCCAGCCTGCAATCCTACAAAGTAACTAAGACCAGTAAGAAAAACGGCTAGGTGTACTGATTCAAAAATATGCTTTGAAGTATTCATAGTTGTGCGTCCTTATCCATAAGTGCTACAATGTGTTCTTCTGCTTGTTTTTTAGAATAGAAAAAATAAGCAGCAGCATCTAAATAGTCGTTTAACTGTTCTGCGTCATACACAGTTTCACCGTGTAAATCGCTGATACAGTGGATGAACGTAAACTCACCCCTAGAATATGGATCATCAACGGCCCCTACAGAACCTTCTACTATAGGCCGTACAATACCTGTAACAGTGTGTTCTGATAAGGAATAGCTTCGTAAAGGTTTGTCATATCGGTACCATTCTACTCCAGCAGCATCGGTCATAGTAATCTTTTTACGAGAAAAAGAGTTGAGTTTTTCCTGAATTTTATAGAACTTATCGCCTACTTTAAGCACGGTGTAATAACCTCAATTCCGTGTTGCATTGCTTGTTTAATCATATTACGAGTGCCAGCGCCGCCCCTAAAGGCAACTACAAGGTCTGGCTTACCTTCTTGAATCATTTGCAAGTTTCTTACTGGCCCTGCGTTACGTCCGTAACGAACCCAGTCTGCTGGGAAGGAAACTACCGGAACATTAACAATCTCAGCCCACCTACGAGCCATAGTATCTGCTCCGCGAGCCTCTCCCTGAATAACGATCATATCAGGGTGTTTCATACGAATATCTTCTAGCGTATCACATAGAAAGTACAACTCGACGTCATTGTCCGATCCGTCTGGGTTCTTCCCAAAATCTCTGCCCCCGCACACTAGCACTCTCATTGTGCACCCCACCATTCAGCCATTTCAAGAGCCATAGCTTCGGCTTCAATCTCCCACGGACGCTCAAGATACGTAACGGCGTCTGAAATCTCTTGCCCGCGCCAAAATGCTTTACCGTGCTGACGGACAAGTCTACCAGTAACATACTGGTCAATGTGTACCATTTCGTGAAAAACAGTAACAGGGTCTACCTTCGCTACGCGCACACAATACATATCTTCATCGCCGATCATATACCCGTGCATTAGCTCTGCAAGATCAGGCTTAACTTCAATGTCAACCTCAACATCTTCGTCAATAAGATGAAGCCTGGCTGCGGCGAACGCAACCAGGTCATACAGAGTTTTGTCGTCTGCAATAATAATCATGTTCATCTCTCTCCTGTTATATATACAATAACATGAGACAACGAGTTAAGCAAGTTAAGATCGAACGCCAGTAGACCCAAACCCGCCAGCACGGTCAGTTTTCTGACCGGGAGCCACATCAGTTTCTTCGATAGCGTATGTGAGCGTTGCAACTAACTCGCCTTGGGCAATGCGATCTCCGTCGCACACAATCTGATCAACACCTGAAATGTTATACAGAGTGACGAAGCACGGGTCTACATAATCACTATCAATAACGCCTTCACAGTTAAATAGCGTTAGCCCTTGCTTGAGGCTAATCCCACTACGTGGGTGAAAACGAACACTGTGACCCTCTGGAATATCCAAGATGAGATTTAGAGGCACTAGAGTACGCGCACCTGCTGGAATAGTGATTGAACTAAAAGCGTTCACTGTTAGATCACTGGGGGCTGTTTCCCCATATCTAAAGCACTTTACTAGAGCTCCAGGAACTAGGGAAGCATGAACGTCAAAACATGCAGCTCCTTGAGTGGCGAGTTGTGGTACTCGCGCTGACTCGTGTGTTTTAAATACTTTTAGCATCATGCTCCTTTAATAACAAAGCCTTCAGTAGAACGGTTCTTCCAAATGGTTGAAGCCTCTACACGAATAAAACGCTTGTTGCGTTCCTCTTTGTTTGGGTTTTCGATTGTGACCATAACTCGCTTACCTGCGCGAAATGCACGAAGCTGATTTGCCACACGGTTGCTAGAAGCGAGATACTCGCTGCGTAGCGCATTTGTCATCTTACGAGACACACTACGGTAAAGACCTGACGAAGTGTAAGTCTTACCAGATGATTTTTTACCTTTTGCCATCAATTACTCCTGGGCTAATATTTTTAGAATGATGCGAGTTACGAGTAGATTTCTATTCGGTTGTGGTCGTCTACGCCCCACACGGGGCGTAAACATTAAGCGTTGTTGCAGCCAATGGCCGAAACGTTCATGCAGCGTATGCATAGCGTTCGTCCATCAGAGTCTTCAGCATTACATTGTAAGGCGTGAAGTCTTCAAGATCGTTCGCTAGAACGCTTTTCATGATTGCAGGGCTGAAACCAGACACGTGTGCAGTACCACGGCTATCGAACTGAACAGGGACGTTGCCGTAACCAGAGTTCAGGTTCCAGAACACGATCTTTGGCACGGCGTAGCCAGCCTGCTCGTACTTGCGAGCGATCATGTCCAGAGCGCGATCGTCATAGCGAGTGCAGCGGTCAAACTGCATATCGCTAAGGATAAGAAGGATACGAGGCATATCCTCTGGTGCTGCGTTGCCGTTTACAGCAACTTGCAGGATTTGGTCGAACGCTGCGTGCAGATTAGTATTCATTTCCCAATGAGCGGTGCTCATGGTACGAATACGGTCACTTAGCGAGCCAGTCAGCTTTACCATAGTTGGACGAGCTGAGAAGGTCTGGAACAGGTCTTTGAAAGGACCAGTGTTCTTGGAGCTAAGGTATAGGCCTAGTGCAACCGCAACTTCGATAGGCTGTACAATACCTGGACGAGAGTAGCTAAGGCTACCCATCGAACCTGAAACGTCAACCATTGGGAAGACCATCGCATCACCAACGTAGTTTGGAAGAGCATTCCACTGTTCGTTGGCCACCGCAGCGTTACCGTTAGCGACGCTTTTTACAACATCATGAGGATAAACTGCACTTGCATTGATTTTGACCTTGGGGTCGCGCTCAGCCTGCGGCTTTTTCAGCTCCTGAATATAGCGAGTATACGCTTCAGAAGCATTACGGCCAAATGCTTTTTGATAGCGAGCAGATGCAACGCTAGGAACGTGTGAGAAATTAATCTCATTCCAAGTTTTGGCACACATCTGGGTCTCAACAACCTGAGTCAGACCAACGATCAGCTTACGATAAGCCTTAGGGGATAGACCAAGAAACTTGGTCAGCTCTACAGCCACAGAGCCTTTGCGAGGCATCCACTTAGCGCACAGACCATTTTGATCGCGAAGAGCCTGACCAATCATCTCAAACGCATTGAGACGGTTTACGTGGTCAGTGTATACGAACAGATCGTCCCAACGACCAAGCTCTGGAACCTTGTGCATGATGCGGCCTGCAAGGCTAGGATTAGCCTTTTCTAGTGCGGCTAGCAGATTGCGGAAAGTCTGGCGCTCACCAGCACCTCCGCGAATATCGCGAGCCCAAAGAAGAGTGCGAACGGCAAGTTCTTCGTTCTCGCCGATAGCAGCCATGAAATGCTGTGACACATCTTTGCCACGAGCCGAGCCAATCATACCAAAAAGGTCCAGTACGGCGCTAGAAGTGGTGGCGTGCGCACGCATACCGTTAGCGGTACGAGGAGTGATGCTGTCATTTAGGACTGCGTTAGCAAAAGTGTTCATTTTATTTCCTTTCAAAGATTTCTGGTTTGTCGCGGAGGCTCCCACCATCCGCTAATAATGATGATAGATAATTTTATGCTGAAACAAACCGACGCTTATCACATTTTAAATGATTTAAGCATCCAGCGTCTTTTTTGTGTGGCAGTAATCATATCTTCAAGATGATTAGTGATGCCATAGTTGCCAACCGCATCAGCAGCTTTGTGCGCTGTGTATAGAGTGGCTAGCAGAGTGTCATTGTCTGCAATCAGATTCTGGAACATCATTTCAACTGGAGGAACAGTTGTTTCCTCGGTGATGTTTGATAGCTCTGAGAACCTAGAATACGAGAATGGGCTGTAGCTGTCCAGTGTGCGAATTTCTTCCGCAATACCGTCAGTCCAACCGTGAACTTCCTCATAAATCTCACCGAAAAACTCGTGATATTCTGAGAAGTTTCTGCACTCTACGTTAATGTGATAGTTGTGTGCTTTCATGTAAAATGTGAAAGCCGTAGCAAGAGCTACTTTTAGTTGATAAACTAAATCTTCATTATCTTGTTCCATATTTATTTCTCCTACGCTTTCTAGCGTTAAGAATAATATACACTAAGATAAACATGATGGCAAGAAGAATTTTAAAATTGGTGCCCCCGTCTGGATTCGAACCAGAAACCTCTGCATTATCATTGCAAAATTAATGGCTGTACGGATACACGACTGTATCCCTTTTAAGCGCTCTAACCATTGAGCTACAGGGGCTAACTTGGTCCTGACAAGTGGATTCGAACCACTCCTGCCTGATCCACAATCAGATGTGCTGACCGCTAACACTATGTCAGAATATATTGGAGCTCCCGACAGGATTCGAACCTGTAACCGTCACGTTCGTAGCGTGGTACTCTGTCCAGTTGAGCTACGGAAGCATCAATCAAATTTAAAAGACGGAACTACATTAGAAAATGTGTTCACTGTACTGTTAAACTGATTAGTAATCTTGTATGGAGTAGTACCACTAAACTGATAGTTAAAAGACTGAGTGGTAATACCGCTTGTGTATGAGAACGACTTTTGTATGGAAAGCCTTGAACCTGAACCGTTAACAGATTTCATCTGTACGGTAACGCGCGATCCTACGTTTTGTGCGTAGGTAGACACGCTGTCTGAAAATACGGTCTGTGCTGATGCCGCAGAGGAGAGCAGCATCAGCACAGGGATGAGGAGAGATTTCATCATCGGTTATATGGTGCCCCAGCACGGGATCGAACCGCGGACCTACTGATTACTAATCAGTTGCTCTACCGACTATCGTGACTGGGAAACAGATCGGAAGAGCGTC
>OGVU01000004.1_pt1 | contig 42720 bp, 63 predicted proteins | sample 1575861 | NCBI WGS metagenome assembly OGVU01 (sample SAMN07581532, study PRJEB24739) | freshwater metagenome | place: Singapore | collected 2015-01 | reverse complement strand
GTTTCCCAGTCACGATAAACTTGAAATTATCCCAATCTGCTGAACCTCCTTTGATTACAGGAGACTTTTCTGTGTATCTTATTTCTGTTTTAAAACCGTTTTCATTGTCGTAACCAACCATTTTAATAGGAAGAGGTTGTGGTGCTTTTAATACTCTTCCAGCAGAAACATCACCTCCTGGTCTATATATTTCCACATAATATTTAGCCTCTTTAATATAATCAATTTTTATATTTAAAGGGTTTTCTTTTCTGAAAAATGTAGGGAATTTTTCTTGCAAGATTTCAATATGCTCCTGCAAATCTTCACGCTCTAAGCGTATGCCGTCTCTATAAATCATATTTTTTGTTTTTAGTTTTTTATTTAATTTAAAAAGGAAGGGGGATTTTCACCCCCAACCTTTTATTTGTTATGATTATGCTACGCAAGTCAAAAGACCGCATTGCTCAATCTTGAACCAGTCGAAACCGAACTGAGTCAACATATAGATAACGTAGTTGTCATTTGGTCCAAGTCTGCGTGGAGAAGCAGCTCCATCATCCCAAACCTTCATGAAACGATCTTCTCCGTCCATTGACTTGTAAGTCAACTCAACTGAGTTACGCATCAAACCTGAAGCATCAACTTGCTTTTCAGCAGGCATAACGAATCCCATTCCTAAGAAAGGAGATGTTACAGGACTTGCACCGATACCGAACAATGTAGGATCGTAAGACAAATCAAATGATTTAACATTCAAATTCTTACCATTCAAAGTCAAGGTAGAGAAAGCGAATGTAGACATCATTGTTTCAAAGTCTTGATTATCACCAAAGATTACTTTAGCAGACTCTTGACGAGTAGAAGCAATGTTGGTGTTTGACAAGAAAGCACCAGAAGTAGCAATATTTTGCTCGAAATTCTGATACAAATCTTTACAGAACAATGCCATCAAATCATTACCAGTCCAGTTAGCTTTCATTCCTGAAATCAAATCATACAAATCAGATACATCAAAACCATTTGAATAATCCCAAGTGCTTTGAACTGCACGATTTTGGAAAGTGTCAACCATACCTTGAGCATAAGTCTCGTTACTAGCATTTGATCCAGCAGTAGTCCCTTTACCCAAAATCATTGAACCAACCAATCCCAACAAGTGACGATATTCGTGTTGTGCAAACAAATGTGAGTGGAAACCTTTGATAGTCTTACCATCGTCCATCATTACAGGATAAACTTTGTCAGTCAAAGCGTCACCGGTAATTTTAGCAGAAGTCTTGTGACGTTGCATTGGAGCATAGTAACGAGTCCAGTAAGTAGCCTTAGCATCTGGTTGAGCTGTATCCTCAGCAAAAGAAGAAGAGTAGATAGCAAAAACATCAGTATCAGCTAAAGTAATACTAGTACCATCAATAGTAGTTGCATTAACAGTTGCATTAGTAGTATCCTTACTAGTTACTGTATTAACACGAAGACGTTTAAAGTCAGTCATTCGAATTAACAAATCTCCAGGAACAACGTATGGGTTCAAAGTATTCAAACCTTCACTAGCTGCAATTTCAAATACCACAGTAGCCGCGCTATTAGTAGTGATTGAATATACAGGAACTGATTGGTTATAACGATCTTCTTCAAAGTGAAAAGAACCGTTAGAATTATTAACTACACGTTTAGCACCTTGAGCAATCAAAAGATTCAAGATGTCTAGACCTTGACCACCGAAACGCTTAAACAATTTTGTTGAAACATCTGGAGGAAGAGCATCAATAGATGAAAGGATGTTGTGTTGACCATATGGGGTAGCAACACCTGTGCCATACCCCTGGGGTAATGCACTTGGATTATAATCTGCCATTTTTTTTAATTTTTAAAAAGTTAGTTTTTAGGTTTATTTTATACCTAAGAACGCCTTAGTAGCATCTAAGTGTGGGCTTGTTACAGGTACAGTAGCTGGTGCATCAACACGATTTACAACTTGACCACCATTATGTACTCTTTGTACTTCTGCCTCACGAATTTTACCTTCGGCAGACTTGATAGCCTGTTGAATAATTTTAGTTCTATTGTCTAACCATACCCGGTTTTCTAGAACCTTCATTACTGTGTTAATACCATCCTCGTCAGGATTGATTTGTGCCACTATCCCTCGAACCTCAGGAAGCAACTTATTTAGATCGTCTTTGCTAACCGCATAATCCAAAGTTACTTCTCCAATATTTTCGAGTTCGACCTTAACAGGAATGGTTTTAATCTTGTTACCCATGTCATTCAACACGTTGTCCCAAGTTGCCATTCGTTGAGCCGTTACTTGCTCCTGTTGGGTTCTCTGGTTTTGCAAATATCCAAAATAATCTTGCTTTGAATCAAACTCACTACGCTTAGTTTCAATAGTTTTTAGCGTCTTCTGTAATTCAATACGAAGCTTGGTGGGCATTTCCTCAATAGAATCATACTGAGAATCAACATCCATGTTGTTTTTATCAGCAACATATTCCATCACTTTATCAAATCCAACACTAGCCAAATCAGGATCATTCAATATCTCCATGATTGCCATAGCCTTAACAGGATTGGTTTTCAAAGCCTCTGGACTAGCAGAAAGAATAGTTGATGCAACACTCAAGTCATTAATACCGGTTGTCTTAACGAAGTTATTTAATCTGTTGATTGTATCGTTAGCAAAAGGATTTTGAACATCGTTTAAGTAAGGCATGATTGGATCATACTGTTTATACTTCTCTACGATTGGTTCATATTCTTTAGCCTTGTTTACGATAGCCTTCAACTCATCGTAACTAGATACTCCAAACTCCTCTAAGTTTAATCCTGATGGAGCAGGAGCCGGTGTAGGTTCAGCCGGTTCTGGTTCTCCTCCACCTAATTGAGCAATCTCTTCAGCAGAAACTTGAATTGGTTCATCATTAGTAGGAATTGCAGGAGGTTGATTATTAGCCTCCAATTTCATAGCTTCCTCTCGTAGTTGTGAATCACTCCACCCATCTACCATTGCTCTCGCCTGCAAATCCGCAGGGATAATCAAATCATTGTTTTCCATAGCCTATTTTATTTTTTTGTTTTTATAAGTTTCCTGATATCTCTACGTTCTTTTGTTTCTCCAACTGACCTTCTTGAGCCAATTCAGCCATTCTGTGATTGTGCTTAATCTCTTCAAGTAAAGCCTTTTGTTGATACTCAGTCATAATAGAAGCCTGTTTCATTTGCTCTAACGCTTGTTGTGCAGCAGCTTTAGCTTGTTCAGCCTGTTGTGCGGCTTGTGCTTGTACTTGAGCATTAGCCTGCATTTGTTGCTCAGCCTCTTGCTGTTTGATCTTACGCTGACGTTCTTCAGCAATAGTCATATACCAAGCTGCGAACTCATCGTTATCCTTCTCCAATTCCTTTTCAATGAACAGGTAGTCAGACAAAGATATACCAATCACTCCGTTCTTACCGGCTTGCATTGATTGTAATGCGGCTTGAAGAATTTGTTGCTTACGAGTATTCGTAGGAGTAGACTGCATCTTAATTCCAATCTGCTCTAATGTCAAGTCCTCAAACGCATCCAATGCGCTTGTTTTCTCTTCACCTAACAAATCAAAGTAATACTTATGAACTACTTTATCAAAGCGCATATTAGTACGAGTCTTTAGGATAGCCTTCTTAGCAACCTTCTCTTTCAATCGCATGATAGCCTTCTTCAATGGGTACAAGGCGTGGTTAGTGGCGTCAATCTCCATTTGGCTAATACCCAAACCTTTCTCTGAAGGAGTAGTTGGACTAGCGGCCATTGTTTCAGTGATACCAGCCAAGTCCATAATACGAGCCATGTCATCTTGCCAACAAGTCAACCACTCTTGTAATTGTGGTCCGATACCACCTGGGAGTTCTTGAATAGAGTTGTATCCACCACCCTTGTTCAATACATCCATCTTGCTATTTACAAACTGATTACCTGTTTGTCTGCGTACACGAACCAAGTCAAGTGGAGTCATGTTACCAAGACCCATATCCATGTTGGCTAATAGCCCGATATCAATCACAAGACCTTTAGGAGCAGCAGACCATTTAGCGGCTTGCAACTTCAACCAAGTCATCATCAAAGAATCCAAATGTGGCTTCCATCTTTCAGCGATAGATTTACCAGGGATTCTTTCAAAGCAATATGATAAAACTGCGTTACCACGAGAGTCGCGCATAATATTCTTTTGCAAACCGAAGTCGTAAACGAATTTAGATCCTAAGATATACTTACCTTCATAAATATTCTGAACACAAGTAACATCGGTCTGTCTCATGCGACCATCAGCATAAGGCTTCTTAGTCACCCCAAACTCTTCTTCTTGGTAAACAATCTTTCCGTCCTTAGTTTGACGCTTTGTGAAGTATTCGTAGTCGTTTGCTTTGTATTCAAAGTGTAATACATCTACTGAGAAGTCTTCCCAGATATAACGTCCGGTTACAGGATCCTTTCTATTGAAATTAAAATCCTTATCAGTGTAACCTTGAGTCTCGTAGTATATCCTAGCCAAGCCTTCAATATCTTGAGGCAAAGCACCAAGCTCAAGCAACTTATCTTTAATGTCACCAATACGGACACGTTGAATATGCCCTGCAAAAGACGGCTCTCCTTCTTCATCTTCATCAATAAAAGCTGTAACAAATGATGCAGGGTTAATAAATCTCATACGAGTAACACCGTCTTTATCGGCATACACTTGAGATACGCAGAAGTTTGTATTAACTAAAGACTCGATAGTTCTCAAACGAATCTTATCCCAGTCACTTACATCGAATGTATGTTCTGCAATGTCTTCCATAGCGTTCTCCAATGGCAATTTAAAACCGTGGTAACGCTCGTACATCTCCAATTCAGTTTCATCTGAAGGAACCCAAGGTAAGCTAACAGGAGTTAATCCTAACTGCTTACGCATAGGATTCAATACCTTCTCCTCGTAATACAATCTCCACTTTTTCTTTTGCTTCTCAAAGTTTGATGTTGGAGTTAGAGATTCGCACTTGACGCGATAGTCAGACGCGCTAAGCAAAGATTTAATTGTGGAAACGTATTTTGGGGCAGGGCTTACGATATCATAGCTTACGTTAGTGTAAGCCTTTCTAGCATATTGTGTACCTCTGTTAGCAGGAGCATTCTTATCATTCTGTGCGCCCAAGAACCAATCACGATACGGAGCAGAACTTTGACGACCTTCAGAATAGTCGGTCATCATCTGAAACCAACCAGTAGCGGTCTGACCAAACAATGTTCTTCCGTTATACCAACGAGAGTAGATAGCTTGGGCTACTTGAGTAATGTAACTCAAGGATTGCTTTTCCTCCTTTGGGATTCTATCCGAAGGGAATGAAATTATTGGAGTAAACTTCAACATCAAATGCAAATATAAAAAATGTAAACAAATGTAAGCAAGTTATTCAAAAAATTCTAATAAGTCATCCATCTTCTTAACCGCTGTCATATCTTGCAAATACTTTGGTAGTGCTGACTTTGCACCTAACAAAGCCATACCTCCAGCTGCGAACAAGTCATAGTTGGTCATCTCGGTAGGGTCGTTAATCTCTAAACACTCTTCCAATAGCTCTAAGTGATTGTCGCTTCTTCCAAACACTTTGACATAGTTCATGTACTCGGTAAAGATCTGCTCCTTATCAGCCTCTCCGGTATATCGTCCAGGAGCCTGAGCCAACTTACCATTTGGATCAATGTCTGAAAGCAGATAACCTTCATATCCCCACTCACGGAACTTCTCGATGACGATAGGCACGTTACGCTCAGGATAGACGTGCGCCCCGAATAATATCGCAAGCTTTAACATATCCTCGCAGTAAGTGTTACCGTCATCCACACGAATGTTGTATGTTACAACGAACTTGTTAGAGGTCCACTGATCTAAAGGCTTTTCTTGGAAGTCGATAGAAGGATCGTGCTTGTAAAACATTGCACCACCTCCGTTAGACTTTCTTCTACCCTTAACATCTCGATTACCAAACTTAAATGGGTCACATCCAAGTATATACCGGTTAGATACCTCAGGGGATGGGAACCAAGTGCTTTTACCAGAGTCAAACATCTTTTTATTCCTCGCCTCGTGCGGAGGAAGATATGAGACAATGTACTTGCCTTCCGGATCATCGTGAACAACAACTTCGCTTCCAAATCCTGACTTCCATTCCAATGAAATGTTGCGAGTCCTGAATGTTCTGTCAAACTTTAACTGATTGATTCGAGTTCTAAGGATAGATAGGTCGAAATTGCTATTCTTAGAGGCTTTAGAGGCAGCTTCTTGAAGAGTCCAAGGGTTATCCCTTATCTCACCATTTAAACGCAAATCTAGCCCCTTTTCCTCTAAGTCCTTTCGGGTGTTCATTAAGATAGTCTTAGCCCCTCTTGTGACAATGTTGCCTTCGAGGTTCCTAACCGGTTCTGCTGGGTCTTCAATGATAGAGAGTCCGTACTCGTCCACACATTCATCATACCCATCGTATGCTGGGATGAATAGCGTAAACAACCCTGAAGTTGTAAATCCGTTTTCGTTTCGTTCATCATAGTATGAAGATTTAATCAAGTCAAAGAATTCCTTACCACCACCTGCCTCAAATTCACCAAGGGTAGATGTAAACATACCAAGTCCATTTATACGCAAACCCTGTGATAGACACTTACGCACAACGTCCTGCCATCTTCGTGGGATTGAAACACCACTATCTCCGTGCTTACCACCCTCGTCATCTAAGTATGCGTGCAGTTTCTGTCCGTCAAAAGATCTTTCAGAAGAGGCACGAGCTTCGATCCAACCATCGTGTGACGCTGCACGGTTATGTGTCGCCCCTTGCGCCCTTGAAGCTGAGTATGAAAATGAAAGCTTTTCTTTCGGGAAGTCTGTACCATCGTGTGACGGCTTCAAGAAGAATGGAATCTTACGCCATGGCTTTACAATCTTATCAATGTAAACGTCATTACGAGCCTGAGTCTCAGTAATACTCTGTATACCACCCTTCTGTTGTTTATGTTCCGTTACAATGCAGTACAGCATACAAGCCGCCTGTGATGTTGCCCCGATACGTCTTCGTTTTGGGAAGATATATCCGTAGCAAGTACGGTAGCCCATGTCTACATTATAAGCACCTTCATCTATATAGGCGGCAGGATACTTGGCTGCAAACTCCTCAGCATTCTTTACACGTTGGAAGTATTTAGTTTTCACTTCACCTTGCGTGCGATAAGTAACGCGGTATTTATACACAGCCTCAGTAGTAGTATAACAATAGCGAGCAAAGATAAAAATCCTGCGATCCAAATCACGATACCACGGTAAACTATCTTGACGAGTTTCATTTTGAATGTCCCAAAAATTTAAATATACATAATGCCAGCCGTCAATGTATGTAGGCTTACCATTGTTGAAAAACCAATAACCTTGGTATCTTCTCTTGATCTGTAATTGAATCCAAGCAATATCATCCTTATACTCAAGTCGATTGTTTTCAAGCTCATCATAAATATCATTCTGGCTCACAACCTCTCTCTTTTTGAGCTTCATCTTCTTGCGGATCAATTCGTTGATATTCTTCAACTTGTCCGGCATCTCCTGATGCTTGAACCTCTGATTCTTTGGGTGTAACCCATATCCGTCAATTAACTTGATTGCCTCATCCCAAGGCTTGCCATAGAATTCCTCTACGCTCGGCAGAGGTATCTCGATAGTTTTAAGGACAGGATCGTCACCGTGGTATACAGCCACAGTATCTTCCTTTTGATATAGGTCATGGTATTTAGAATTAGTTGCCAACCTCAGGGAATAATTGATCTGCCTTAGCTTTGTTTGGCAATACACCCTTAGGAGCAAACATCATGTACTCCTCCGGACGTATACCCAAATTATCTTGAGCTAAGAACTTAGTTATGTCATTTTCTAACGCTTTCGATATCTCACCCTGCATGAATCTTTCCCTAGATTCAGAAAGCTGTTTACGCAAGGATTCAATGTTACCGATATGATTCTTCTGATCCGTAGGCTCCTCTGGTAAATCCATAGCCAACAAATCATAAAGCATCTCCTCTGCACGGATCATAATCGCCCAATCCTCAGGTTGTTGTAACCTAAGGAAAAGGACGATCTTAGCTCTGCAAGCTTGATTCTTATTTAATAGCAACTCATTGTATTCTGTGGGGAATGAACCATCAATATGCGGTTCAACACCCAACTCTCTCAATGCCCAAGTCTTACGCTTGGACAACATGGGATAGATATCAATACCTGGACTTCCTGGGCTATACATCAAAATGATATAGCGCATAACAAAGTCAGCCGTTAAATTGGCAGGCAGGTTAATTTCAGATGCAAATACCTGAGCGTGCTGAGACAACTCAGGAAACTTAAATATTACATTTTCTGAAGCCGAGATCTTGTCGATTCGGTACTTCATCTTTGTATATAACTTGCTATCCATTTACTTCTGCAATAATACGATTACTTTGAATATAATACAAACTCTCAGTCATCACTTGCTTATATTTGAACTCAAGCTTAACCGGCTGTGATGAAATAGACTTAACTTTCATTCCGCATTTCACTGGTGTTTTCTTCCACCCTGATTTTAGATAACCTTCTCTCCAGTCGTAAACGATATCACCAGTTGGAGCGTAAACAACCTCAAAGATATCTTTCTCGAACTCTTCAGTTACATACTCCAAGAATGATGGGCGATTGATTGGAACTTTCTTAACTACAACGTAGTCGTTCAATGAGATAACCTCTTCCTCACGAATACATAGAATGATCTCTTTGTAAGGAACTACAAGCAAACAACGAATTTTTCCTTCGTCATTAAACGTGTAGTAATAAGCCTCATCTCTTTGTACTGTAGCTGCCTTAGCAATAGCGTCATGCGAAAAGTAAACGAAGTCTCCTTTCTCTATCTCTACCGGGCCATCCCAAGTATAGCAAAGAGCAGGAATATCAGCATAAGGTGACACAGAGTGTACAACACCGGAGCGAGAACCCATATCAACCCTTGCTTCATCACTGATAGCCCTAACGCTAATTGTTGCCTCACCAATTGTAACATTTTCAGAAATGATATTGGGGACCTCGATGATTACCCTTCCGCGTGGAGGTCTTAAACTTTCTGCCTCTTTTTTTGTTATTTCCATACCTATCTAATAATATTTTACTCAAATACCCTAAAGTAAATCCAATTAAAAAAAACTCATAACTAAACATAAGAATGGGTATTTAAAATCCTAACTTTGTATTGCCTATCTTTGTTTTTCTTGTTTTTTGTTTGAAAGAGGGAGCCACAACGGTGGCCCCTTTTTTTTAACCTATTTGTCCCTAACTTGTTCGAAATTAGGAATCAAATTATGTACCCTTTCATTATTTGTCATAGAATTGTCGTAATCAAATGACAAAATGTAACCACCTAGTGGTTTTGGAGGACGTCCCTTCTCAATGTGATAACCACCGTATCCATCCTCATATTCCTCTTTATAAGCTGATGTACGAATATGGTGCAAGTACTTATGTTCTACAGAATACCCAGACTTAGAGTGAAATTGAATATACTCCTTAGAGTCAATAACATGATACAACTCATGAACGTGTCCCTGCCACATACAATCAGCTCCTTCAGTTCTCACAGACATACGGTTGTTTTGAATAACACCCTTAGTCACCTCTCCACCACCACCGGATCCGTGGAAGTATTTAATTTTAAACGTAGAAAGTATATCACCTCCCTTTTTTCTCATGGTTCTAATCAACCACCATCCACCATAACCACCAACCAATACGTTTGTTCTACACTTGTAGTTTAGCAAGTCAACAAATCGTCTCAATGGATCTGTCTCAGTGTTCTTAATAATTGCAGTATTTCCAGAATATGCCACTTTGCCATCAATTCTCGTTATAAAACATCCAGAAGGCATATTTAAACAATAAACATCGCCATCATAATCCTCTCTTGTTATAGATAACTTTTTAGGTTTCTTTAACTCTTCAGATATCAAAACCTTATATTGTTTCTTACCGTTTTTAAACGCGCTAAGAGAGTCATGCTCTGAATATTTGCAATTCCATCCATTATTTATACAAGCTGATTGGACAACATCTACATTGTCTTTATCAGTAGATGTCCAAAGCATACTAGATCCTGTAATATTAGCGTCTGTATTTCTAATAGCATTAATCATTGCTAAAAACTCAGACTTATTGCAATTCTTTAAACGTGATGGTATTTTCTTTTCACGGCCAAGACTTGCAAATATCCTCCTTGCTTCATCTCCATAAATACGAATATAATAAGGTTGCAATTTATTTAAACCAGTCTTTTTGCATTCGGTAAACGTATATGAAATACCATTAGCCTCTAACAAGCTTTTAATATATTCAATTTTTCTTTCTTTAGAAAGTTTAAACTGAATGCGGATCTTTTTGGAATTCTCTTGATATTTAGCGTGATTAACTATAGTTCCATCCATAACCACGGCAGTCAACAACTCAACCCATTTAGAATCATGCTCAATATCTTCTTGAATTTTAACTCGACCATGAGGGAGATCAGCTTCTGTTATTCTTTCTGACTCAGACAAAACCATTAAATCTTCAGCGTTAATCTTCTCCATGTTATTAAACATGACAGCGTGTTTGGAAGACACAATTTGTTTTGTGTAAGTTCCTTCAATCGTGTATAACGCATCCGCTTTCTTAGAAACAACCGCATTTGGATTCTCATAATAAACATTATTTGAATCAAATGATGCAACCAGATGATTAGTTGTAACATCAGTTATTTTAATCCATCCATCACTTGTAAGAACTTCCGTATCTGGTCGGTAGCATTCATGATTACCATAACCGATAAACACTAGCATATCAGCGTATGGAGTCCACCATTCTACCGCTTCCTCAATAACGAGGTCAAGGTAGTTGTAGCTATTATGCTCAGGTAGGATGTCCTTCTTAGATCTACGAGGGTCATACTTACCCTGCATCAAACAGAAAAAGTCACCATTAACGGCAACTTTCATGTCATTCTCTTTTGCGTATTCTAAGTGCTTTTTCAATACATCCCTTTTACACTTTGGGTTATCAAAGTGAATATCAGAAATCATAAGAAACTTCTGATTCAAGTCACAATCTGTAATTATGATGTTACGATTATGCTTTGTACTCTTGGCTTTTATCATTAGTTGAATTTAAATACTCTATCTTTTTTAACGTAGGCATTATAAAGATCTGTAAGGTCATCCATAGTTCCCTTTATAATCACTTCCTTTCCATCGTCCAAAGATACAATAAGTTTTCCTTTCTGCACCATACCTCTGTCATCAACATATAAACTATAGTAACTAACAAGACTTAAAGGAATCGCACACTCAGACCATGCAAACTCTCTTTCTCCATAGACTTCATCAGACTCATAGCTGATCATGACTTTACATCTCAGGACATTGTCTACTAACAAAAAGTCCCCTTTTTTGACTCCTTTCATATTAGTGTTTTCATCAAAGGTAATCATAAAGGGGAATCTTTTTATAGTGTTTTATTGTAAGTTTTAAACTTAGAATGGTAGATCATCATCACTTGCTACTGAAGACACTGGAGCCTCATTAGCTTGCGAATAATTTCCTGGACTCCCAGACTTAGGCTCGTAAGTCATCTTCCACATTGTTAGATTTGTGTAGTACTTACCATTGTACTCACGGCTACGGATGTTAAAGCTTATTTCAGCATTACAGCCAACTGATGCGTCACTTAGAGTATCTAAACTCTTTCCAGACACTTGAAATTGGTACACATCCTCGTATACCTTATCACCTACCTGTTTTTCAACCTTCAAATTTAGCTCGCGCCATTCGAAGTTACCTTTTTGTTGTACTGGGCTAATAGATTGTACAACCCCCTTCATTGAGAAATTACTCATTGCCTATTTTAATTTAAATTGTTTCTTGTTTGAAAAAACAGGGGCGTATTTCAGCCCCTATTTATTTATTTCTTTTTCATCTGCTTTACAGGAACAGCAGCTTTTCTAGTAGTTGTAACTTTTGAACCAAATCTATTCATCTTAGTTTTCACTTTATAACTATTTGATGATTTGCTAGGCTCATTTATTCTAATAGTAGTTTTTTGTTTACTTTTTGATAAATTATCGTTTTTATCATAAGATACTTTTGTTTTTTTAGACGTGACACCATTTCCAAAAGCAGTATCTTCTTTATGTTTATAAACATTACGACCAGCAACCTTTTCTTTTTTATCATTTGAATAAACTCTAAGCTCCTTGTTTGTATTTTTAAGATTATCGTTTTTAGCCGTTTGAGTTTCATAAGCTCCTGACCTTTTTTTACCACTAAAACCTATAAGTAAACGCTTATCCTTATATCCGCTATCTTCTTTAATTTTTGTAGTACCTATAACAACGCCTTTATCACCTTGTTTATTTTCTACTGATAGCGTGCGAGATGTTTGTTTACCTGAACCGGTATTATTTACCTCTTTTTTAATTTTAATTTTTGGAAGTGGCATTTTTTTAAATTTTTAAAGTTATGACGACAAATATAGAATAACTTTATTTATAATTCCAAAAATAGTTTTCCACAATTTTTTTGTTAATAAAATAATTTTGTCAGAATGATACAAGTGTATTACATTTGTATCCGAACATTTAATAAAAAACAAGTATGGCACAAAAAGATCCAGCGTTCCTGTTCTACACACAGGACTTTTATGTAGGGACAGCATTCCTTACACACGCACAAGTAGGAAAGTACATTAGACTTATCTGCGCTCAACATCAACACGGAAGATTATCCGAGGAAAGAATCATGCACATTTGCGGTGACATGGACCCGGCTGTGTTAGATAAATTCCAAAAAGATCAGGACGGAAACTACTACAATGTCCGTTTAGAAGCTGAAATTGAAAAAAGAAAGCGCTTCTCAGAGTCAAGAAGAGGAAACATCAAGAAACGCTGGGAAAAAAATACTAGTGAAGTACTAGTGAATAACACTAGTAATACACTTGAATATACTAGTGAAGATACTAGTGTAATACATATGGAAAATGAAAATATATATATAGAATCTAGTAATAATATATCTAGTAATTTAGAAAAAGAAAATACAAAAAGAAAAAGAAAAGAATTTGTCGCTCCATCGAAAGAGGAGATGATGGATTACGCAGCTGAAAAAGGTTTTGATCGTAGCGTTGGAGCGCAGGCTTGGGAGTACTACTCCGTGGCAGACTGGAAGGACGCAAAAGGGGACCAAGTGCTAAATTGGAAACAGAAAATGATCGCATCATGGTTCAAAAACGCACAGAAAGGGTTCAAAATTCAAATATCTAACGAAAATGATATCAACATACCAGGCTATGTAAAAGAGTTCCATAATAACCCTCTAATGAAGCGAGAGGTTGTTAACGGTACTTGGGTTTATAAATCTACCCCAATCGGGTTTAAATCTTAATAATATGGAACCAAGATTAAAAGCAGATGAAATTTGTAGAAAAATGCTATATGAATTAGAATGGAATTTCGAACCATCAATATGCAAAGCAATAGCAAAGAAATGTGCATTGATTGCAGTTGAGGAAGTTATTAATTCAGAACTATATAAATGGTTAGAAGATGAAATTTATTGGCAAGAAGTTAAACAAGAAGTAGAAAAATTATAAAACAAAGTAAACGAATAAGTTAACATGATCGAAAGAATAGTAAACCTACAGACCAAGCGTGAGTTCCTCATCGAAGTCAAAAACCAAAACGGAGAGAACGCCATGCCATGCCCAGAATGCTCTGGGTATAGAAAGAAAAAGAACGCCAAGTCATTTAGTTGGGATGCACAGAAAGGAATCGGGAACTGCCTGCACTGCAACGCACGTTTCGGGAAGAAACTCGAAGGTGGATACAAAAGTAGCGAGCCACAAAAGCCAATATACTCTCGCCCCGAATGGAGAAACGTCACAGACCTTGAAGACGATGTGCTAAAGTTCTTCACAGACCGTGGTATATCTCAACGCACTGTTAACCAAGCCAAAATCTCGCAAGGGAGAACCTTCTTCCCTCAACTTGAGAAGGAGGCTAAGGCTATCGAGTTCAACTACTTCCGTGACGCAGAACTAATCAACGTCAAGTATCGCGGACCAAAGAAGTCATTCAAACTATACAAGGATGCCGAGCTTATATTCTACAACTTGGACTCGATGAAGGACATGGACTACGTTATCATCACCGAGGGAGAGTGTTTTCATCCATCAGCTGAGGTTCTTACGGATATAGGGTGGGTTTCATTTGAAAATCTAAAACCTCATTTGTCGCTTGGAGCAAAAGTAGCTCAATACAAAGATGGGGTTATTGAATTTGTCAAACCATTAGCTTTTGTAGAGAAAAAATTTGATGGGGAGTTGATTGAAATGAAAAACAATCAAAGATTCTACTCTCTAACTACTCCAGAACATAACATGGTGTATGAAGATAGAAATGGGCATTTGATTAAGTGTAAATACCATGAGGCTTCAAATGCATTAAATATCCCTAGGGTTGGTGATCATAATGGACCAGGAATAGAGCTGTCTAATGATGAGATTAGATTAGCTATTGCTGTTAGTGCAGATTTCACAATGAGAAGATCCGGTGATATTTACGGATGCTTGAAGAAAGAAAGAAAGGTTTTGAGAATGAAAGAAATTCTTGACTCTCTTAAAATAGAATACTCTTGCAACCTAGATAACAGAGGGTATCACTCTTTCTTCATAAAAAGATCAAATGTTCCAAAATATCTATTCAAGGAATTTCCTCATGAGTGGATTTATCAATCTACAATTCATCAAAAAGATTTAATCATAGATGAAATACTTTATTGGGATGGGAATAGTGTACCTAACAGAGACCAAATAGAATACTCATCAAATTTGTATAAAAACGCTGTTTTTATTCAAACTGTAGCGCATTTAACAGGTTATTGCTCAACAATTATTAATAGAAGCAATAAATTTGGAAGCTGGTACAAAGTGTCAATCTTGTTTAATAAAAGATCCACATCCAATCAGTCGTTAAAAAAGTCAATAACTAAATTTCCATATAAAGGATTAGTTAACTGCGTTCAAGTACCTTCAGGAATGTTGATTGTTAGGCAAAATGGATGTATAAGCATATCTGGTAATTGTGATGCGCTATCCTACATGGAGGTTGGGTATGAGTCAGTTATATCCGTCCCAAACGGAGCAGCCGGAAAAGGTCAGCAACGTCTGACTTATCTTGACAACTGCATCGACCTGTTCGACAACGTGCAGACCATATTCATTGCCACCGATGACGATGAACCCGGACGCATACTCCAAGAAGAGCTTGCTAGACGCCTCGGAAAGTACAGATGCCGTAAGGTCAGTTTTTTCGGACACAAGGATGCCAATGAGCTGTTAATGATGGACAAACTAGCCCTACAGGACACCATCAACCAATCCGAGCCATACCCAATCGAAGGGGTTATCACCGTAGACAACCTAGCCGATGACATCTGGAGACTCAAACGCGAAGGACTTAAACCCGGATGCGACATCTCCATCCCATCGTTCAACGAGCTACTCACATTCGACCCAGGGTATCTTACCGTAGTCACCGGTATCCCCAACCACGGAAAGTCAGAGTTCCTCGATCAAATCATGGTTGACCTATCCATCAAACACGGTTGGAGGTTCGGGATATTCTCCCCTGAGAACTACCCACTTCAACTCCACTTCTCCAAGATCGCATCCAAGATCATCGGGGAGAGCTTCAACAAGATGGAGGACCACAAGGTAATACAAGCCATGGACTACTACCGAGACAACTTCATGTACATCGTCCCCGAAGAAGACAACAGCGTAGAGAGCATCATCGAACACGCCATCCAACTCGTAAAACGATACGGAATCAACGGACTAGTCATTGACGCCTGGAATAAGCTAGACCACGACTTCTCCTCCAACGAGACCACATACATCGGGAAGCAACTCGACCTAATAATAAATTTTGCTCATAAGTACGGAGTACATATCTTTGTGGTCGCTCACCCTACCAAAATGCAAAGAGAAAAAGGCAACGGACCATACCTAGTACCCACGTTATACGACATGGCAGGGTCTGCTCACTTCTTTAACAAATCTCACAACGGTATCTCAGTATACAGACACTTCTTCGAGGATGGAACATCAGCCCCCGAAGTGTTCGTCCAAAAGGTTAAGTTCAAACACTGGGGAAGACAAGGTAGCGCATCACTACAATACGATATCGAATCAGGGAGATTCTACCAACCCGGTTACAAGCAAGAGGGTAATCTACTAAACAAACCTACCACTCAAGCTCATATCGAAGAAGAATACTAATACACTAGTAATACATATGAAATACACACGAATACAACAACTACTCGAATGCATAAAGCCCCATCAAAGGGGCGCATTTGTTTCTAGGCTAATCGAAATCCTAGGGATGGAACACCCTCTATCCAAAGAAGCCTTCGAATTTATGACCGACTTCCCAATCATCAAGAACTGGAAGGACAACCCAGCAGAATATATGCTTAAAGTCCTTATGACCTGCTGCGATGAGTTCGGAGTCGAGATAGACGCAGTTACCCAAGGAGAACGTAGCGGTAATCACGTTGAAGCCAAACGAATCTGGATGTACCTATGCGAAGGAGTTATGGTGAACAACTTCGATACCCTAGCCGAATTCATCCAAATGGACAAGTCCTCAATCAAATACCACATCTCCAAAACTCGTCAATTCCTCGAAACTAACAAGAAGTACAGAGATCGCGTTAAAGCAATCGTAGCTACTCTTATGGCTGAAGGGCTATCCGAGTCAGCAGAGTTCTTTATTAACGATATAAACGACATTACAAGGGCTAAGAACCATTAATTCGGGAAGCCCTCCCCCACTCTATATGGTTTTTTGAAAAAAGGCTGAACATAGTGCGGAGGGGGTTTACTACACACTTATATACTTTTGCCTTTGACCGAAACGTGTTTTTGCGGAGGGGGTGGACCTCAATGGCGTTTTGTAATTTAATACAACGACAAAAAAAGCAAGTTAACGCGTTGTAATATAATGCAACAATGCGTAAAGCCTTAACCACGTTGTGTTATATGTCAAATTGTAATTTAGTACAAATTGTAATTTATAGCAACATAAAAATAAATTGGCACAAAATACAAATTGTAATATAATTCAAATTGTCTTAAAATGCAAATTGTATTATAAAACCATTTGTACTATAAAGCAACGCAAATTCACGTTGTATTATATGCCAACAAACATTAGGTTGTCATAAAAAACAAATTAGATATAAGCATTCACAGGTTGTATTATAATACAATATGGTAGTGGTAAGGTCTCAATGATCATTTCTTATTTAGAATCATTCTAAATTTCAATAATATGGTAAAAATATGTGACATTTTTCTTGCATATTCAAAATGTCTTTTGTACTTTTACTCTCGTAATGATGATTGAGACGGCGGTCTCGGGAGTTACAAAGGTGAGAGACAATAAAACGACAGCAGAGGGAAACCGCAAGTTTTCCACGTGGGAGAGGTGTGTCCTGTCGAATAATACCACGCTCTTTGACCTCTTTGGTGAGGTGATGTAAAGGAATGAATGTAACGACCCCGACAAACAAAGGCGGGGAGTGATGGGCTAACTATGCCCGTTCCATTAGGTGGTCTGTAATTGAGACGGCGAAAATATACTTTGTTTCACGTGGAACAAAGGTGACATATATTTTTTGGTGCATTGGTACGCAATACGTGTCCGCTTGGCACGTTCACAAAAGTAAGTAAACACAATGTTTCACGTATGTTTCACGTGGAACAATTTCTATATAAAATAGGCTTGGAGTAGCAACAAACAAACAACGCTAGGCGGTTCGATTCCGCCCCTATTTCTATGCGCAATGTCGCGCATAATAAATAACAAACAAAACAATGGGTACATTTTCTTTAGAGGTTACGTTCACCGACAAGAACGGATTGCAGACACAAGCCTACACGCTTGATTTCGAAACTGCGGGCAAACTAACTACGTCCCAAATCGTAGGCACAGCGTGCAACGAACTGTATCGTTGGGTGGATATCGTAAAAGACACAGGAGGCACTTTTAAGACCACGGGCGGACACTTCGACCTTGTCATGCAGAGTAACTCTGTCAAGATAGACACGGCAACGGTCAACCGCGCGCTGAGAACTAGCTTCTTTTTCAATAAGACAGCGGAGTCTCGCGCAAGATTCGCAAGACGTATCTACTCTCTTGCTAAGTTCATGGCGACCAAGCCTACTGTCGTAACAGTTGAGAAGTTAGAGGAAGTATTGACTAACGCATAATTAAATTAAAGTAAAGTAATAATTGGGCGGCTTGCAATTTGGTAGGTCGCCCTTATACATTTAAACATATGAAAGTATTGAATCTTTTCGCATATGGCGTCAGCGTATTGGCTATGTGCTGTTCTATTGGAGTGTTCGTAGTGGGAGCGCTACGAGCAAACGGTCCAGCGATGATTGGTGGCATGCTTATCTCCGCGTTTTGGGTGTTAATCTTAAAACATTGGGATGATGTCGCATGAAGATATACAAGTGTTGTTGTTATGTGTTGTTTGGTTAGGGGTGGCGTTTATAGTCACCCTTTTCTTTTACATCATCAACAAGTGGGAGCAACGCATATACAAACGCAGGCTTGAAAAGAAAAATAAATATCAACCTTTATACAAACGCATATGATAACTGTTTCAGTAATACTAAGTATAGCGTGGATTGCGCTTACAACCCAAGCGATTTATCGTCGCTTCTTTAAAAAATATGCACATTGGGATAACCATTGTACTCGTCACCTTACTGACTTGCATTACTTCATGCCCGAAATAAATTTAATGGCAATAATCTTTGTGATATTATATTTAATAGCCAAGTATTTACCATAGTTAAACAAACAACATATGAAAAAACCAATCATCGCAACACTCTCAATATTGTTGGGGGTGTTAATCGTAGCCATGCTAAGTTCATGCGCTACCACTAAGGGCTATAACTATTCAGCCCATAGAAGTAAGAGTAAGTCAGTCATGTCAAAGGCTCATAGCAGAAACGCAGGGCGTGACATGGTTAACTATCGTTGCACTAACAAACATTAAACAATTAAACAACAAATAACATGAAAAGAATCGAATGGTTTGCGCTACACCTAAGCGCAGGAGATTTTGTTAAGGCTTGCCGTTACACGCAAGCTAATCGTCACATTACTTCACTTTACGACGAAGTAGGTGATTTTGAAAGCGCCTTATCATCAGCCTTCACTTGGTTAGATACGGTCGAGGGTGATTCGTATTGGCGCGATATACACGATAACCCACCGACAAGAATTGAACGACCCGAATTACCTCATCAATGGGGGGTGTTGTTGCAGGGTGAATTGCAGAGGCAGTATTATGCTAACCTCATAGTTCAGAATGTTAGCATGCTACACATCCGTTGTTCTGATTTGGGTCAGGCTATCGACCACGCTTTCAGGTGGTGTGAAACATCTGAAGGTCATCGTTATTGGGAAGAATTGTGTAGCAAGTGTAGAAGTTTCAACTTCATAAACTGGCATGTAAAATTTGAAGATAATGAGAATGAAGAAAGAGTCAAACAACGTAAACGTATGGAAAGAATGTTAAACAAATGGGAGTTTGTCCCACTATGCAATAGGGTAGATATTGTTACCCTAAGTAATGGTAAACTGTGCCTCAAAAAGAACGCAGTGCAATGTATCGACGAGAACGATACTAAGTCCTATGTCACTCGCACTATGGCTGACGAGTTAGCACAGGATGACTATTCCTACATATCTTCAGAGTCACATCACTACCCTGGCGCTGTGTGTCATAACGATAGGTCATGGTATTGCGACTTTAGTGAGGAGACATTCTACGAGGATGACCAATGGATAGATGTTAACGACAGACGTTGCTTTGAGGACTACACTAGTAGATATAACATAGTATGGTCACAAAATGATCAATGTTATTATGAACGTGATGATGACGATATTGTATACGCTATAGGTCGTAGAGGTAATGACTATATGCATAGAGATAATGCAGAATGGAATGAGGCGGCAGGTGATTGGTATGTGGATGGTGATGCTTGTGAGTATCACGGCTACAGGTGGGATGACAACATTGGTGAATGGGTCAATGCTGACGATGATGACGAGGATGACGATCCCGAAACTGTTCGTTCTTATCATCACTTCAGTAGGGTTGCTACTTATACTCGTGACACTCCCAAGTGGACTATAGGCTACGAGGTAGAGAAGGAGGATTATGACCAAAAGGTTATGCGTGATGCGGCTGACATATACTCAGACATCAAGTGGTGTTTAGAACGTGACGGCTCGCTTGATGACCGCAGTGGTTATGAGTTAGTGTCCCCAATCTTCGATATGTATGACGATGCTATGATTCGTAAACACCTTGACCATCCCGATGTCAAGCGGTTAGTTAATGGTAGTTTCAGTGAGCGATGTGGCGGACATATCAATGTTGCCTCTACGTTGTACACCCCTGACGAGTTAGCCAATGGTATCATGGGCTTTATGCCTCTGCTCTACTCTATGTATGAGTCTCGTCTCAATCGTGACTACTCACGAGCCAAGGACAAGCACAAGTATTTTGTAGAGAAGGGTAAGTATAGTGCGATGTTTATCAAGGATAATCTTGTAGAGATTAGATTGTTCCCTGCTGTCAAGAATGTTGACAACTTACTATGGCGCACTGGTCTTATTCGCATCATGGTGGAGAATATGTATAAGTCAGAGTTCGATGTCCTCAAGATGATACTTAACACTCGCTCTCGATTGCACAAGCACCTTGCTATTATCTTCGATGATGCCAAGATTATGGACAAGGCTAGCAAGTTCATCAAGTATTCAAGTGTATACAATGGCACTAAGTTAGAGATGCCAAAGAAGAAAAAACAAACAAATAAATAAATAATAATCATTATGTGTATCGCAATTATGAATCCGTCCAACGTGACGTTAAAAAAGAATATCATCCGTACTTGTTGGGATAATAACTACCATGGTGGTGGCTTGTTGTATATCAATAGCAAGACCAAGCAATTAGAATCATTCAAGTCTCTTACTGACTTCGATGCTTTGTATGCCAAGTATCAAGAGGTGCGTAAGAATCATAGCAAGAGCAAGGTTGTGTTACACTTCCGTATCTCTACTCATGGTACTATATCAGTAGAGAATGTTCATCCGTTCATGGTCAGTAAGTCATTAGGCTTTGTGCATAACGGTATCATTAGCCAAGCGCCATACTCCAAGCAGTATTCAGACACCTATATGTTCAATGAGACTATGCTCAAGAAGTTACCTAGTGACTTCCTTGACAATCAAGCTATCTTAGATTTGCTTGACGACTACATCGGTTATAGTAAGCTGTTGTTCTTAGACTCTGACAACAACCACACTATTATTGGCGAGGAGAAGGGTGTGTGGGATCATGGCTGTTGGTTTAGCAATACGGGTTACAAGCCTAGCAAGTATCTTGACTATGGTGGTACTAAGGTTGCTAAGGGTACAGCTTATACTCCTAGTGCAGCGGCTACGGGAATCAAGGGTAGTGTATACACTCCTACATGGCGCAAGGATTGGGACTTGACTAGCAATCACATTGATGATGACGATGACTTATTCGCTGACGATACTGATGTCAAGGAATTGAAGCAACACACTTGCGACTGTTGTATGACTGTGAGTGACAATACTTATTCGGGTGTTCAGTACAGCACTAAGTGGGACGCTTTCTTATGTGCTGATTGTGAGTGGGACTTAGAAGAAGATGAATACTATGACGAGAAGGCTTACAACGAATCGTTCAATGCTGACACATTGAAAGCCCCATTCTAAGTGGGGGTGTGTTACTATCATCGTGGGGGGTGTTCGACTCCCCACTTTTAAAATTTTAAATTATGAGAGACGAATACAATGAAGCGTTAGCCACGCTAAAACGCTATGGGTGTTATGTTGAGAACCTATGGTGCGTAGACGATGTTGATAAGAAGTTGGACAAAAGATTTCAACATATGTACTCAGAGGATGATAAAATGGATATATTAGCTGAGGCTATCAATCATCCGTCAGTGTACGAGCTTATCAACGAGAGAATTAAAATAGTAGTAAACAAAAACAGGTAAACAATTAAAAACAAATACAATGAGAAAAACAATTCAACAAGCGTTCCGTGAAGGACGTCGCAAGCCAATGAGCAATCGTACTGAGCAACTTATCATCATTGATAAGGATAGCATCGGGTATGTAAAGAACGGAGTGTTGCAAGCTATCAATACAACCGAGACAATTAAGAGATGTAAAATTGTAAAGGTCGGAGATTATGCCAAACTGGTGCAGTAACATGTTAAACTTTGAGGGTGGAGTTAACGCCCTCAATAGTTTTTACATTGATTGGAACGAATCATTAAAAACTCACGAAGGTTTCAACCCATTAGTACATAAGGGATTTAAGACACACGAGGATTGCACTGGGTATTTCTTTGACGCTGACGAACTAGGTAAGTTTGACACATCGTTTGATGTTAGTGTGCAAACAAAGTGGGGTCCATTAGAGGTTGAGCTTCAAGACATATGCAAACGCTATGACTTAACTTGCCGATGCGAATATGAGGAGTCAGGCATGGGTCTTTATGGGGTGTTATATGTATATCTTGACAGACACGAGTACAAAGAGTTTCCATACAATGAGGTTATATTTAGTGACAATGATGATGATTTTTCTGTCAAGTTCAGGGACAAGGAGTATCATTCTATATTTGAGTGCGTGTCTTGTTGGATAGAAGATGAGGGATTATGAAAGATAAGATAATGAATGTACTCAATAGCTTTTATTTCTTTTACGGCTTGTTATTAGCTGTTTATTTAACTTGGATATTCACTAACAATATTAAGTATAACAAGTCAGAGATTGATTGCTATTGCAGGGCGCATACAAAGGAGCAAATCAAAAGATGTCGTTTATTATATGAACAAGATAAAGATCCTAATGTGGGACAATAAGACGGGTTCTTATTCTATCCCTATCGAGTGCGAGGCTGTAGTTTATGCCTCTCGCTTTGATAAAATGAAATCAAGTTTTGAATCAGAGAACGGGGCGTATGAAGTCAGCCTTGTAGATGACTCTGAAACCATAGACTTCTTTTATGCGGAGGATATAGATTTTATATGAGATTTATCAAGCTAACAGAGGACGAGGTTGACGTATTGTTTCAGGCTATCTTTAACGAGATGACTTGCCTTGAGACAATCATCAATAATAGTCCATCGGAACATTTCCGAGAAAGTACACAGCGTAGGTTATTGATTATGGAGCATGTATCAAAGAAAGTTATGCATGCTAAGATGATAGACGCTTCAGAAGTATTAAAGAATATAGTAGAGGGAGATGCACTTCAGAGTTTATAGTTGCGCTTTTCATACATGTGCCACCCCTTGCAGTAAAGAATTGAAGGGATGTGGGGGTTGCGCTTGCCATAACATTAATTGGGAAAAAGCTGGTAGTTGGAATTCACTTTTAAACAGACAAATAAATTTAATGAGGTATGAAGAATCTAAAAGTAGTATGGTCACAAGACGATCCAAGAGAAGGAAAAACTCTTAATGATTGGTACAGATTTATAGTTGAACACGAAAACAAACGACTAAACGTGCAGCGAAATATGCACACAGAAAGCAACACACTGGAAAAGAATTAGTTATGTTGTTTGTTTGTTGTTTAAGTTCCTAATAGGGATAGGAGTGTATTGGTTTGATTATCAATACATTCCTTCTTATTAGGTTATTTAATTTAATCTATTTAATCTGAATACACTAGTAATACTATCGTAATACGAATTAAAAATACTAAAACACAATATGACAAACGAAGAAAAAATAGAGACGATTGCTAGGTTAGTAATCAACTCATACAACTCTCAATATGAGAGCGCAATGAAGATTGAGGTGAAGGACATTCAAGGTAAATCAAGGGTGGCTAGAATGAATAAGGCTCGCGTTATGTTCGCGGCTGTATGTAGAGGTGTAACTGATATATCACTACAACAAATCGGGAGGTTCATTAACCGTTCACACTGCGACATCATTCACCTGTCGGGAATAAGCCACGAATCGTTCTACTTTCACGATCCTGTATATCACTCAATATACGAAGCTGTTGTATCTGAGTATCTCAACAAGGTTGGGGTGTATGAATACGTCATGTACGATGTCAGAGCCTATGCCCAAAAGATATTGAGACTGGAGCAGGATGTTAGAGATGCAAAGAAACAACTGATGGAGATGCTGAACGGAACTAGGGATGCTGAGAAGGAGACAATCGTGGTCCGCAGAAGGAGATTAATTGATGAACTAAATCAACTTGAGAACGCATGATATACATATTCACACTATTCGTAGTATTGTTGAGCGTCGGATTCTATGTAATAAAGAATTCTGAAAACAATCAGGATGATGACATTAACTTTGGCTGTTAATTATTACATTTGCATATGGCACAATCTAAGCGCAATACATTAGCCGGAACTAAGACTGGAAAGAGTAAGTCCGCTAAATACTTTCAGACTCATCCTGAGGCTCGTAAAAAGAAGAACGAGTACAATACGGAGTATCACTCAACTGAGGAGAGAAAGTCCTACCGTGCAGGTCTAAACAAAGCCAATCGTGATGCTAAAACATATGGCAACAAGGATGGGAAGGATATGTCACACACCAAGGTTGGTAAGTTAGTTCGTGAGGCGGCTTCCAAGAATCGCGCTCGCAACGGAAAGGACGGTAAGTCTTCTAAGAAGTAATTGTTAGTAAATTTTATCACAAATATTTGCAAGAATAATTTCTTGTTAGTATCTTCGTGCCTATAAAACAGAAAGATATGGAGGAAAAAGCAATCAAGTTTTTAGTGGATAACATTGACCACTTTAACGTAACCACTATTGCTAGGTGGTGTAGTATTGAACGTAGCCGGATGCAGAGATGTATTACTGGTGCTAGTAGGTTTACTGAGGAAGAAATCAAAATGATAAGACTTTACTTTAAATCAATTAATGATGCAGTCACTCAAGTTTGTAACGAGGGTTAGAGACTCTCACACAAGGTCAATTAAGACACATTTCTCTTTGACCCACAATGATGTTGATAACAGCCCATTCAGTGCTGTGGTTCATTGGACCATGAACATTGAAGTTAGGGAATGGGGTCTCAAGGGGATCACCACTACTATTGACCAGGTAGTCGCTGACATTGAATACACTGTCTACGATGAATCTGATGAACACGGAGAGGTTACAGAGAATGGGGTTATGAGGATTGACTCACTGGAGGACGGATGGAAGGTTGAGGATAGGATGGAGTTGAGAGAAGACTTCTGCGCTCCATCGTATGTAATGATAGACTTCCTAAATAAAACAATCGAGGTTGAATAAGGACCTTATACTCAGGGCGCACAAGGTGGTTAAATGGTTCGCTAAGTCCAAGAGGGATGCGAAATCAGCTGCCATGGTCTATATGCCCGACAAATATCGCTCAATGATGAGGGTCTTCCGGAATGCGTGCTACACGTTTACAGCGGATGACCTTTCATCTTGGGAGGAATTAATCAGAATACTTAAAACACAAGACAGATGCAAACAGAAATCAGCTCCGTAAAGAAGCGAGCCAAACGAGTAACCACTACCGACACTAAGCGTAGGATGACTCGTGCAGAGAAGTTATACTTCACATTTGAATTAAAGAAAAAGGTTGTAGATTCCTTAGCCCGATGTGGATTCGAGGTTAAGGATGGGTACTTACCATACGCCAAGCAATTCGAGTTGCTATTCACGGCACTGGAGCCTAACCTAACGGCAAGACGTAAGCGATTGAGACGGATCATTTCCGGTACTCCAAGGATGGATGATGCCTATTGGGTTGAGGTTCTAGAAAGATACAGCAAGGAGGTCAGGGATGTGTCTATGCACTTCTGTTCAGTTAATTTCACAGCTAACAAATTAAAGTAAAATGGAAAAGAAAAAAAACAGTATTGAATGGTTGGTTCAAGAACTTAACCGTAACATTGATTTTATACCAAATGTTCATCATTGGGATAAAATTAGAGATATAATACAACAAGCCAAAGCAATGCACAAGGAGGAGCAAGAACAAACTTGGGAAATAGCTTGGGATGAAAGTTCTAAATTTGATTCTTGTAAAAACAAGTATAATGGTGGATTTCAACAATACTACACTGAAAAATTTGGAGGACAAGACAATGAGTAAGCTTTACACAGAAGAGCAAGTGAAAATGATGCTTGTAAGAGCAAAAATATTTGATGGTAAAGTCGGTGATGATTTTATATTCATTTTATCAGAAAAAGATATTTTAGAATCAATCACCCCAATCCAACTACCAACTGATGAGGAGGTATATGAATTAGCAAAAGAACAATATCCTATTTCTATGGAAAAATTTGGAAATGAAATGATGGATGGGAATATCTATTTTAGAAGCATTTTTATTCAAGGTGTTGAATGGATGAGAGATAAAATTAAAGGAGGTCAAGGTGAGTAATAAATATCAAATAGAATTATCAGAAGATCAAATGAGGTTGATCATTGACTGCCTCGATGACGTTGGAAGATTTGCTTCTGGTCAATGGCAATTACGAAACACCATCGAAGAGATGGTTAGAGGGTTGCCGTTTGATGAGCAAATAAAAAGACGCAATGAAGCAGAAGATCTATTGAAACAAGCTAAACGAATACTACTTCCTACATTTGCAGACAATCAAAGCTTTGGATATGATGGTACTGAGTTTATCGGTAATACATACCAAATATCAAGGACGATGCTATATCAATTAGCTATGGATCACAACTGGGATAATGTTTATTCATCTCCAGCTTTACCTAGCGGAACAATGGGAACAATTAAAATAACGAAATTATGAGTACAAACGAACAAACCAATTACAACCAGATTGAGGGTATTAACTACTCCCTTCTGAAGGAGTATCACAAGTCTCCACGACATTTCCGTTACGCAATGGATAACAAGCGTCAGGCTACCGAAAGTCAAATGCTAGGGACATTGGTTCACAGCATGGTGTTAGAGCCTCACACGGTTGCGGATGACTTTACTATCATCAATCCTTCTATGCGCCCCAATCCGGATCGCGACTTCCGTGACAGCGAGAATAAGCGTTGGAAACAAGAGCTGTTAGAGGACGCATCAATCAACAACAAAGCCATTGTAGACCTTGAGATTTACGATCAGGCGAAGGCTATGGCTGACAGCGTTCTATCTAATCCTGTAATCAAGTCATTGCTTGAGAAGGCTACGATTGAGAAGGGTATCATGTGGACCGATCCAATGACCGGATTGAAGTGCAAGGGTCGTCCTGACGCATTTGTTCCTGAGAAGGACTTGATCATCGACCTCAAGACCACCATCTCGGCTCATCCTCAGGACTTTCAGCGCAGTGTTTGGAACTATAGATACCATGAACAAGCCGCGTTCTATTCAATGGGTTTAAAAGCCTTACACGGATCCGACAAGTTTGGGCGTTTCTTGTTCATAGCTGTGGAGAATAAGGCTCCCTATTGCAGTGCTAGTTACTTCCTATCTCCTAACGCCTTGGATACCGGTTGGATGACGTGTCAGTCACTACTTAACTTGCACAAAGAGTGCTTAGATAGCAATGACTGGAGCCGTGGATACGAGGTTCGTGCAGACCATAAGAGTGGCATTATGGACATGGATTTACCTCAGTATGCGTACATGAAACAAGAGAACGATGAACTAACAGATAAATACTAGTGTATATACAAGTGTATTTTTTTAGTATAAGTTTTGTATCATCGGTAGGAAAATGAAAATGAAAATGAAAATATAGTATATTATAGTTGTTAATAATATATATGAAAAAAAATTTTCAGATTTAAATTTATAGATTATATTTGCTAAAATTAAAAAACAATGATTACAGGAATCACAATCTTAGGCATCGTAGTGGGAGTGCTACTTATGTCAATTATCATTTTGTCAAGCAGAACAAACACCTTGGCAGAGAAACTAAACGATCTAACTACTGACTTCAGAGAGTCTGAACTTGATAACCTTAACTACATCAGCAACATCAATGGTGAGCTTGGTGAAATCAAGGACGATATCGAGAACTTGATGGAGGATGTTGCTGACGCAGGAATTAAGAAATAATTTAACACGATAAACAAATGAAAAGAACAAGATTAAAGCTGTCGAAAGACGAAATGGTGTGTCTGGTATTCGATGAAAACAACGAATTGAAGTGCATCGACATTATCAACAAGGGTGACGAGAAGGAACTGGATGATATGTATGTGGAGGAGTTTGGAGAGAATCCGGTTAATCCATTCTTGATTAGTTCAAATATGTTTCATGACGTTGTAAAGATTGGGATGATCCCAATGATGCAGGAGTTAGTGAGACAGATTGAGGGTCAGGAGGCAGTTGATAAGATCAGACACAGAGTTTTTAACCAAGATAATTCAGTAAACTAATGAGTACAGCAGTAGCATCGGTAAAGCAAGAGATGCAAAAATTTGAAGCCCAAATGAAGGGCTATGAGGACACAATCATGAAGTTGGTTGGAAGTAAGTATGGGGTAAGTTCAGACGAGTTCGCTATCAGCGTTATGACGGCTGTAAAGAAGTCTCCCAAGTTGCTTCAGTGTGACCGAGCTTCATTGTTCGCAGCAGTCCTAGTGTCAGCAGAATTAAAGTTGCGTTTCAACACTCCGGAAGGGTTTGCTTATGTGATCCCATACGGCAAGGACGTTCAGTTCCAAATCGGTTACAAGGGATTGGTTGAGATTGCGTATCGTAACCCACGAGTTAAGTCAATCTATGCCGGTGTTGTTTATACTGACGAGGTTGAGGCTGGTAAGTTCAAGTACTCTCGTGGTTTGAATCTAGTGTTGGAGCATGACCCGATTATGAATCGTACAGCAGAGCAAGAGAAGGCGAAGAAGGTGTACTGCGCGTATGCTGTGATTAAGTTGGATGGTGCTGACCCAATCATCGAGGTGTTGGATGCCAATCAGTTGAACAAGATTAAGTCTTTGTCAAAGGCTGGTAGTGCCGGATCATCTCCATACAACAACGGAACTGACGTGGCTGACTGGATGTTCAAGAAGGCGGCTATCAAGCAAGCGTTAAAGACTGTTCCAAAGCAGGGCGTTAGCGAGATTGCTCGTGCAGTAGAACTTGACGATAAGTTGTCAACCGGTGGACGCGTGAGAGTGACTGAGGATAAGGAGCTAGTCGTTGATGACGTTGAGTTCACGGAGATGGATGAGGCGAAGGATGACATCATTTCGTAACAAATTTCATAGTATATTTGTGACATGAATGAAATGGAAAACAAGGGGCCTGAGACTAAGTTCTTAGGCTCCGTTTCCCCTAACAAGGGACACAGAATATATCAGTTGGATACTGAGACCGGAGAGATTAGCGAGGCTCACGTTGAGGGTAAAGTAATTGAACTACCTGATGGACGCAAGGAGTTCCGTAAGCAAATCTTTGTAAGGGATAAGTTCCTATATGTATCTGCACTAAATAAAAGAAATGCCGTAAAGCGATTCGCTCGCATGGCTAGAATGTTGGACAATCAAAATAATAAAAGCAATGAGACCATTGGGGAAAATGCTGAAGATTAAGCCAGACTTGATCGAGAACAGCAACACGATTCACACGTTAGGACAGCCTAAGTACGGCAACACAGGGATGATCATTGAGACCGGTCCTGAGGCTACTGAGTTTAAGATTGGGCAGAAGATCTTGTTCAAGAAATGCACTCCGTCTGAGGAGGATGGCAATAGATTCGGGTATATCCATGAGGATGATGTACTTGGATTAATGTTTAGTGAAAATTAGGGAAACTTTGTATTTGTATTGGTTTTATAATTTTGTATTTTAGCCTTAATATTTACTACAATGAGTACAAAAAAAACCATGAAGGGTTCAAAAGTAAAATTCAACCCTAACAAAATTGTCGCTAATCCATCTGCCGCTGCAAAGAGTGGTGGTAAAACTGCTTGTGGCTGTAAAAAGTAATGGCAAAGATTACGTCATCTAATAAAGTTGTCTTTGGGACGAGGAAGCCTGGTAAACATATCAAGCGTAAATCTCCCAAGGACAAAAATGTTAAAGCTAATAGAGGTCAAGGGTAATGGCTAAGACTCCAACATGGCAAAGGAAAGCCGGTAAGAATGAAAAAGGTGGATTAAACGCCAAGGGTAGAGCTTCGTATAACAAGGCTACTGGAGGTAATCTTAAACCACCTGCTCCTAAACCTAAGACTGAGAAGGATGCAAAAAGACGTAAGTCATTCTGCGCCCGAATGTCGGGGATGAAAAAGAAACTAACTTCTTCTAAGACTGCTAATGATCCTAACAGCAGAATAAATAAAAGCCTAAGAGCTTGGAATTGTTAATTTATGCATAAGATAAAATTCTTAACTCAAGAAGATTATCACAGAAAAGACGGATACCTGGACTTTGACATTGCTCAGTCCGGGTATTTGCTTCATTGGGGTACACATGATGGAGACACTGTGGTATTCGTTAGGGATCTATATGGAGGTGTACACATGGTGGCACCTGAATGGATGCGCTTTGAAGAGCAAATAGATTCCGTTTTAATTGCTAGACTTACCGATTTATTTAGTAGATTTGCTCCTGAGGATACAATAGAGGAAATGAAAGCGATACTAAAAAAATATATTTAATGCCAAGGAAAGCCAAGTCTACATACAAGGGGAAGGTTAAAAGAAACTACACTAAGAAAGTATCTACCGGTAAGATTAAAGCCAATAAGACTCAAATAGACGGCATTAAATTCGCTTCACAACTAGAAGCATTCACATACAAACAACTTAAACTAGCAGGGCTTGAATTCGATTACGAGCCTAGAAGCTATGAGATCTTCCCTAAGTTCGTTTACCCCGGAGAGACATGGGAACAGGTAGGTAAGAAGCCTAATCTAGAGAACAAGGAACTCAAAACAATTCTACCCATCACATATACTCCTGACTTTGTAGCCAAGGATGAGTCTTGGGTAATAGAATGTAAAGGCTTCGCAAATGATCGGTTCCCATATGTCTGGAAGATGTTCAAGCATAGGTTAACCAAAGGGAAGAAGATGCCTGCGCTTTTCGTTCCTAAGAATCAGAAGCAGGTATTGTTCTCTATTCAGAGAATCCTTGAACTACAAGGTTGTTAATATCTTTTTAGCATTAAAATTTGCGATATTAAAAAGTTGGTGTATCTTCGCCAACGAAACAAGTAATCAATATGAGTAGTTACAAAACAATCAGAGAGTGGTTTGAGCTGTTGCCTGACAATGGCTTACGCAAAATGGCTATGGATAGGACCAACGACCATAAGCTAAGAATGAGAGTTGGTGACATGGGTACAGCGTTGAAGTTAGCTTTTAATTGGGAAGATGCTGGTCCGGATGTTCAATTTTGGCAAGGCGTATATGACCGTGCAGAGGCTGGTTTCTATGAGGCTAAGTACGGAAAGCAATCTGAGGTTTTAACTTCAGTCATTAACGACTTAAAGTCAAGGGAGCAGAGAGGATTAGATAAGTACGGAACGACTGTGGATCGCACTGATCTTAACTTACGAGATTGGTTGCAACACGCCTATGAGGAAGCCTTGGATGAGGCTATGTACTTGAAGAAGGCAATAACAATGTTGGACCTCCAGGCCTCTTAACAATGCACACTATGGAGAGTACCTTGCAGGTGAGCTAGACACTATTGCAAGTAGCTGTGTTAGGTGGGGGAGACTGCGCTAACACACAACACCAAGCTAAAGTCGGGTGTAACTTTTAAACTCTTTAAAAAATAGATATATGGAAGAACCAACAAGACCAATGACACTTGGGGAGTCAAGATGTCATATCAATTTCAATCCATCTTCAGATGATAAGATTGGAACATTCAAACGTATGATGGCAGATGCCATTGATTATTGTAACAATGAATTGCTTGGTACAGAAGATGGTGAAGCAAAGCGTTGCTTTAGTATCGCAATGACTGAGCTTGAAACCGCACAAATGTATGCAGTAAAGGGCATTGCCAAGGGGTTAAAGAAATGAGTAATTTAAATTTTGGTCAAGCTATTGAAGCTATGAAAGATGGCAAAAAAGTATGCCGTCAAGGATGGAATGGTAAAGGAATGTTTCTTTATTATGTTCCTGCAAACAAATACCCTGCAAGTAGAAATACTTTGAACACACTTGATGGTTTATTTGAAGATAATATGGTTCCTTATGGAGCATACATCGCAATGAAAACTGCTCAAGATAATGTTATTCCTTGGTTAGCATCTCAAACAGATATGTTATCCGAAGATTGGATGGTTGTAGAGTAATTAAAAATGTGTTGGACCCTTGAGAAAGGCTGCGAGGATTTGCAGAGGAAAGGGAGTTAATACTGCAAGAACGCTCTCACAACACTGAGGTTCTCACCCTCAAACTCTGCCCACCAAGAGTATAAAAGGGGTGGTACTGGTCTCTAAATAACAGGGAACGCTTATGAGTAGCAGGCAACTCTTTGACGGCTCGGAACAGACATACGAGCAACCCAAGTATGGCGGAATTGGTAGACGCTATTAGTTGTGTAAGGGGAGGCATAGAGTGGAATCTATGTCGCTCGTCAGGTAACCACACCAAACAAACAACTATACCATTACAGGTTCAAATCCTGTTACTTGGGCAAACTTTTAAAAATAAACAAGATGCCGGACATTAGTCTTTGTAAGAACTATCTCTGCCCATTGTCAGATGATTGTTACCGATTTAAAGCAAGACCTAGCGAATACCAAAGCTATGCGTTATTCGAGCCTGAGAGCGATGGAACTTGCCTTCACTTTATGAGAATTGGAGATAAGTAGTATGAAAGTAATATTTGAATTCACGGATGAGGATCAACAAGATTTGATCATATTCCAACAGGCTCCAAATATGTATAGCGCATTATTTGACATCCAAGAGGAGTTTCGTAAATGGGTGAAGTATAATGAGAGGAACTTTACCGGAGATCAATTAGACGCAATGGATAAGTTCAGTGAAAGGTTCCATGAGATACTTCAAGAAAATAAAGTGCATATAGAATGAAAGAGGCATCAGTAGAATGGTTGTTTAACAAGTTATGGGAAACTCCAAAGGATAAATTCGAGTGGCAAGCTATCCTTAAAGAAGCTAAGGATAAGCACGAATTAGAGATGATTAAAGCTGCTGCACGAGGTTTTTTAGCAGCGTCTGATAAGTTGCCTCTAGATGAAGCGATAGATTATGCAGAACAGTATTACAATTCAAACTATAAAGAATGAAAAAGTGTTTCACTTGCAATAGGCGTTACCCACTATCCCTATTCCAAAAGGACAAGATGAAATACCAACGACCACACGATCAGGGAAAGGTTAAGTGTTGTAGGATATGTAACTACAAAAGATGGAGCCGGTTGAAAGAAGATTGGTTATACAACTTTGAAGTAGGTAAATTCCAAAAGGTAGTATTCAAAAGTAAATGGGAGATAATAAAGAAAGTATTAAGTTAATCATATGAAAAAACAAGTAAAACAAGTAGAGGATTTCCAAAAGGCTTTTGGAGGATTCATCGGGGAGGGACCAAGTTTTCCACCATTAGACAGATGTGTATTGCGTCAGAGATTATTGCAGGAGGAAGTATTGGAACTGCACGAAGCCTGGAGTAACAAAGACATCGTAGAGGTAGCGGACGCTATTACGGATTGTATGTACATCCTTATTGGCACAGCTATAGAGTTTGGATTGCAAGACAAGCTAGAGGATTTATTTGACGAAGTTCATGGCTCTAATATGAGCAAGTTGAATGAGCATGGAAGACCTATCTATCGTAATGATGGGAAAGTCATGAAGGGTCCAAATTTTTACAAACCTGACCTTAAAAAGATCCTAGACAAATGATTGAGATTACACAAGACGAGAGAGAGAAGATCCACGTCCTTCAGTTCTTAATGTGGGCGCATATAACGATATACGCTGCTGATAACTGTGAGAATATCAAATGGTTCAATAGAAACCAAACTAAGAACCTACTGAAGAGGACGGTGGAGCATATCGAGAAGGAACACGGAGGTGCTATTAAAGCCTTGTGGGATATTCAAGGTTCAGAGATCATGACCGGTATCACTAAGGATATGACTGAATTTACAGAAGAGGTAGCGACCATGCCATATTGGGAACTACCTGAAATAACAAAGATGATCAAAGAGTACAAAGCAAAGACTCAGGAGGCTGTTGAAAAAAAGTAAAAAACTTTCATCAGAAAAACGAAGTAGGCATCGTATATTTGCTGAAGTCTTTCAGACTGTTACTTGTTTTTGATTGTTTGTTTGTTGCAGAGATAGGGGATTCGTCCCCTATTTTTGTTTTATAGGGCTACTATCATCGCCCACGTTGCAATCAACAAACCGGCTGAAATAAATGTCGCGTTACGCCAATGCTTTTTGCGTCTGTTCTCATCAGCCAAAATCAATTCATTTTGTTTTACCTGCTCGTTAAGAAGAGAAATAGATTTATCTTGGGCTTCGATAATACTCTTGTATTGCGATTTCTGAAGGGCATTAGCTTCGTTAACCTTAGTTAGCAGCTCTACCTTCTTGTCAAGGTATATCATTCGCTTAAACGTAGCCGAAATAAGAAATGCCTGATGGGCATTAATGACGGATGTAGTATCCTTTACTCCAGAGTCGCTCCATTGAGTCAAGGTCTTTTGCGAGAAACTTAAACTTGATAGAGTCACTAGAGTGATAAGAGTTAGTAATATACGTTTCATAATCGTTGTAGTTCTTGTGAATGTCATTATTTATGGATGTCTTTACGCTATCTAAGCTGTCAATGCTTCTGTTCAGGTTAGCAATCTTATCATTGTTATCCAAGATAGCCTGCATTAGTGGGTTTGATTTAGCATCCTCAGGTAATCTTTTCATTGTAGCGTACTGAAGGTAGATACATACACCTAGTAACGCCACGGTTACAATCCATTTAAAATCAATTTTGCTCTGTGTTTCCATCTTTCTTAGAGAATATTTTTTCTACAACGGTAAGAGTTAATCCTCCACCGGCAAGTAAACAAAGCCCATCAAATATGAACTCAGGGACAATCCAATTCTTATTAAAGGCTGCCATAAAAGAAAGAATCAACACCACGAATAGCGTTAAAAAAGAAGCCACCCTTTTAGATGACTCCGGAGACTCTGCGCTCAGTACCTTTTTAAAAAAATCTTTCATTATCGTCTAGCCATTTTTCAAATAAGTAAACACCGTAAACCAATAGTCCTGCTATAACAGCAGTTACTGCTAATGCTATTTCCATATCTCGTAGATGGTTTTACCGTTACGTTTAACTGCTTTCAATATCTGCTTCTTGTTAGCTCCTTTCTTAAAGCTAACGTGAACCCAGTCTGGTTCAGCAGTATTCCCAAACTCCCATATTAATTGCTTGAACTCCAAGTTGTCCTTGATGAACTTGAATATCTCGCTATTCTTCTTGCCTCCAAATCTATCGCAATCCAAATCAAATGCACATCCAATAGAATGATCAGAAGTTGCTGAAGCTCCAGGAGTGGCATCATTCAATGCCTTACTTCTGTAGCCTGAGCTAATAAACAATGGTCCACCCACAAATTCGCGAACCTTGTCGAACACTTCTACTGAGAGCGTCTTCAAGTTCTCTAGATGTTCAGGAGTAGGGTTGTTACTAATCCCCAATCTCTTAGCATTGTCAGAGTGAGTTACCTCTGATAATGAAACGTATTTGCTTAGTTTTTCTGACATATTCTTAATAATTAACTGTTCTTAATGCCACTACTCCAACTTGAGTTGTGTATACACCTGTCGTAACTAATTTTAAACACCAATCTGTTCCTGTTATAGACACAGGGCTTGGCAAATCAACTGATACAGGATTTGGAGATGATGATGTTACAGTATATAATAATGTATCTCCTCCGGAATTAGATAAATAAATTTGAAGAGTATTTAACCCTACAGGGAATTGAGATATATTACTAATAGATAATCCTAAAATTCTTTTAGTTTGCCCAAGTAATGTTGGTACAATAACATCACCTCTTAAATTAGACCCTCCAATAGGAGATGCGTAAACTTCATATCCAGCACCACTTACAGAATAGTTAACATTTACATAAACATTTTCAGGAACTACTAATGGGAAAACCTCATTATTAGCATCCGTAGCCAACAACGCTTTATACGGAGTTGTGGGTGTATATACAGAATTAGGAGTATAAAACCAAGGTCTATAATATGTAGATCCGTTTTTTATTTCTGTATTTAATCCCTGATCCAATATAATAGAATCGCAAGCAGATGTACTACCATTCTTTATAAGGGTAATATTAGGAGCTGAAGTAAAGAATGAACCACTAGGTCTATCATCTTCAGGATTAAAAAACAAATTCACATCTCTAGGAGATACAGGGGATGATCCTGTTGTACGCTCAATCCTTATGGGATTTACTACCGGAGATGTCCCTGTTAAACGAGGATTAACAATATATACAGCGCGAGCTTCCGCATACACAGTAATATGTGTAGTTTGAGTAGACGGTGCGATTGTATCTCCAGCGCTATTACCAGGTTCTGTAGAGAAAAAATTAGGAATGTATAAATTCCTACCACCTCCAATATACAAACTACTTCCTTTATATCGACCTGTATAAGTTGATCCTCCAACATCATCCAAAGTCTTTAATACTGGAGCATTTCCAATTACTCCATCCCATGCATAAAACTGAATTCCTAAATTAACAGGAATTTGTTCAGACACATCATTCTGTTCAGCACCACATCCAAAAAGAGACACGTTAAATGCACTTCTAAGAAAATAACCCATGCCAAAAAATTCAGCAGCACAATTTTGAAATTGCGAATATGATGCTGAGTGAGCGCAAAACCCGGCTAATTTACCAGATGATGCATAACAGTTCACAAAATAAGTAGATGTAGATCCTCCTAATGTAAATGGGGAAGAGTCTTCAACGCAAGTACCTCCTAAATAGAATCCGTGACCGGCGGCATTAGATACACGACAATTAATAACTTGAGCTAATATAGCTCCTAACAATAATATACCATGATCCCTAGTCTTCCAAACGAATACGTTTTCTATATAAACTTGGTTAACAGCATTACCACCTCCGGATACAAATGGGTTTCCTTCAACGATACATATCCCACCGGCACCATAAGTTGTAGTAACTATAGTATTATTAGGTGCTCCGCTAGTTCCATATACTTGTTCAACTCCTATACAGTCAAATCCTTTTAAAGTCACTACATTGTAAGCCTCATCAACAGTATCTGGAGTTATGTTCTCATTAGAGATATGATACCCTCCATTTTGAGTGTGTCCATTAGGAAGTAACATATGGAACTGAGTGTTAGCATATGTAGAACTAACAGTATCTTTCTTTGAAGATCGTCCTGTTCCTTCAATAGTAACACCATCAGCCTTAATCCAAAACATATGATCCCTAACTCCACCATCACTATAATAAACTATAGTCATAGATGGGAACAAAAGCTTTACGGACTTAGTAATATTAACAGTCTCAGTAAGTACTTCTGTTTGACCTTGATATCTTGTACAATCTATAATAGTTCCGTTAGGAGCGTTCAAGCAAGCATATCTTAACTTCTCATCGAAATTACTACCGGTAAATGAATCTAATAATCGAGTAGTGGTGTATTGAAAGTCTGTTATCTGACCTGTAGTAGGATCACTATATAACGACTTAGGACCTCCAGTAAAGTTAAAGTTAGAACCGGCAGTGAATTCTTTCCAGTTAGCATTGTCTGTAATAGTATTATTAACACCACCTAACTTAACATTAGCCAACATATATGTCTTATTGTTAGCCGCAGTTGGATCAGCATTTACTGTAACAAGCATTCCAAATGCACGTCTTTGAGAAATTATAGCATCTCTTTCAGCAATAGTAGCAACAGCCCTATGCCCTCCTAACCCCATGTAATCTAAATGAGTAGGGTACGGATCGGCTTGGCCGGTAGTTCCGATAAAACTGCTTAATTGTACTGCTCCGTTTGGATATGGCATATTATTTATTTTAAGTTAAAACTACAGAATAAGCTCCTGTTTGCATTGGTTGAAAAGATCTATAAACTCTGTATTGCATTAGAACATTATTATCGTTAGTTAAATTAACTTTTGCAAAGTATTTCCCATTAGCATCGGGATAAATATATGGGTAGTCACTTGTTAAAGAAAACGGCTGACCATCAGCAGTCCATGCAGCTGGCTGTATAAAATTAGTAGTTGTGTTAGGGAAACAGAAATATAAATATCTGGGAGGGGTATATACTGTGTTAAAATTGTAAGTTCTCTTCGCTGTATTTGTTATAGTTCCGTTAGTCCCGAAAATATTAAACGCTTCAATTTCAGCCTCTGTAACTTCTGCATTTACAGAAGCCCCAACATATACCTTATACTGCCAATTAACCGTGAATGTATTTGACTTAACTTCATCTTGAATATCTTTAAATTTAGCCGTCCAAATAACGCTAGAATTCGTATTCAATGTAACAGAATTAATTGTTATAGCGCTAGTTGCAACTCCTGAGTTAGGTACAGCCTGATTAGGACCATAAAAAGTACCACCACCAGAACTATTATCAGACATTTCAAACGTGTTAGGCTGAACATTATTAGTGTTGGTATATGTAATAGTGAATTGTTTATTTCCAGATATAGTAGTTCCGACCTCAACAGCGGTACTTTGTCCAACCATCGTATAAGCCGTCATAACAGGAGCTTGATATGGGGCCAATAAAGCCTCAATAACTTCTTGCCATGTCATACCTTGGATATCTGGAGTTGATGGTCCTGAATTAACGCCTGCTGTAATACCGCCTAATGTAATTGTAGGGTTGTCTAAATTATAAACTCCGGCATCTCCAGTCCCAACATCTGTAATCTTAACATATTTTTTGGGGACAATCTTTTCACCTGGGCCAGAATCAGCAGCGGCACTATAATCATATACAGGTATAATGTCCGTGCTAACAGGCTGATATACATCAACTACAGTGTCTGTCTTAATGATAGACATTATTTTATCATATAGTCCGCCCAATACGCTCATTATAGCTAATTTAGGTGCTAAAATACGATTAAAATACTAGCAATACAATAGGGTATAAATAAAATTAAAACATTGAAGATCCGTCCGGATATTTGAACTTGTAGTATTCGTATTCAGGGAGGTCTACAAGTTCTAACTCTCTAACCCATAACATTTCAAATACATTAGTATCTATTATGTTTTGTTCGGTTATATAGTATTGGTGAGTTTCATCATCCTGTAATGGTAAAAAAGTACAGTATTCATTATAGAATTTACCTACTAATAACTTATATTGTTCTAATGTAAGATATCCTATTTTCATTATATTCTTCCATTTTGAGTTAAGTAATTAGAGATTATATTGTAAATCTCAGTTCTTTCAGTAGCATTTAATCGAACAGATGTGTAAAATAACACACCTACATCTCGCATTGAAGATGCTGTAAATCCTAAAAAATAAACTCCTGCACTTTGGTTAGCACCTGATGTTGCAGTAACTAATGAACTATTATTTTTATATAATGTAAATGTAGATGCTGTGGTTCCAGGAGCATCTAATAAGTAAAAACCTTTAGATGTAGAATTTGCAGCAGTTGCTGCTGTACCTGAATATATTTGAACAGTCGCATTACCAGATGCATTTTTAACACAAATATTATATCTACCTGAAACAGCACAAGCTATATCAAAATTATTTGTTGCCAATTCTTCAGTTATATACATACCTACACTTGTTGCTGCATTGTAAGGTATTGCAGGAAATGATAGATAACTAGATACACTTGTTGATGTTAATCCAGTAGCAGAAACAGATGCTGTTCCTGATATTGTTCCTGTTGTTGCACCATAACTTTTTAATTCTTTTAATGATGTTGCTAAGCTAGATGCACTAGCTATAGGTAACATATAAGTTATTTTAGACCATAACCCATTAGCACTATTAAGTAATGATGTAACAAGATAATCTAATGCATTTTTTTCATTACTAGTCATAGTTGAAGCACCACTGTTAGTAATAAATCTATTTGTTATTCTATTATAACTTGGATTTATATAATAATCTGTACCTCTTGTACTACCAAATGCTGTATCTAAAGTATCATTAAATTTTTGAAATGCTGTATTAAGATTGATTAATTCAGTTTCAGTCATTGCTGTTGCAACATACCATATTGACATAGTATGTGCTACAGCACCTGCTGTAGTAGCTGATAATGATGCTGCTATAGTTCCAGTTAAACTAGAACCTTTAACTATACCTGTAGTAACTTGGAACTGATTTTGAAAACTAAATGCTGTTGTTGGAGAATCAGATGTAATAGCCATAAACTTTGCTACAGATTCTCCATAAAGACCAGATGATGTAAGTGCTCCATTTGCTAATTTAGTTTGGTTAAATACATATGGCGGATCACCTCTAAAATTAAGATATGTTGTTCCTGATGATGTATCAAAAGGACGTAAATTTTGAGTAGATCCTCCTGCCATAGGAGACCTCATATACATACCAAATGAAAAGTCATTTGCTGATAATGAAGTCATATTATATGTACTAGAAAAACTAGCATTTAAAGATGCTGTTCCTGAAACACCATTAGCACTATGAACAATAGATCCTGTAAATGTTATAGGATATAGTGTAGCATCTTTAAAATTTAAAGCATGGGCTGTAGCAGTACCTCCAATAAAAGGATATAAAACTTGTATCTTACTCCATAAACCATAAGAGTTTAAATCAGTATATAAAGTATTTAATGCGGAAATTTGAGTAATATCAGTAATGGCACCAAGAGAAATAAAGGTTTGCACAGCAGACGCTGCGTTACCAGAAGTACCTCTCTGGCTAGTAGTTACTGATGGTAATCTTCTATCCGGTGCTGAATGCAACATTATGCTACAAAGTTACGAGATACTACTAAAAATGTTACTGCACCTGATGATATCGTAGTATTCATTTTAGCTTTTAAAGTCCATCCTACAGGTAATGCAATAAAATAGTTTTGATCTCTATCTAAATATCTTACTGTTATTTGATTACCATCTGATGATTGCAATAATCTTAAAGGATTTGGAGAGATAGATCCTGTTCCTTGGTTAGCTAGAATATAGTTAGGGTTAAGTAACTGCTTGATTACTATATCATTATTATTTAAATCTGTAATATATATTGTAGCTTCCATATTAGATGCAACAGTAGATGTAATAATAATATCATATACCCAAGAGTCTTCAGAAGCTGAAGTAAATATAGATTTAGCAGTAGTACTGTCTGTACTAGTAAATTCAGTTCTTTCTATTACTTGTTTATTTAAAAAATAAGCTGTAGTATTTTTTGCCATAGTTTTATATTTTTATCCTGGGAAAGCTCCCATCCAATTCATTCCTGCTGGTATTACAACATTACCTGAGCCAAGTAATGTTTCACTATTAACTGTTTTTATATTAGTTCCACTGACTAAAGCGTCTTGCTTATTATTAAAGGCATTCCAGTCAGCCATGCTAATGTAGCCATCTTTTGAAGCGTCAGCCTTCTGGATACTAATAGTTCCTGAAGTAGTTATAGGACCTCCCAAAATAGGAGACGTTGTATCTATATTAAATACCGTACCGGATCCTCCACCTCCCATAGTAGCCCACGCTGATCCATTGTAGAAGTAAAAGGCATTCAAAGTGCTGTCATAGACCATAAGTCCAGTAGCCGGAGATACTATCGCATTTCTTTCAGTGGTAGTCATCCTTGGGATAAGTATCCCTTTTGTTGTTGAAGATAGTTCTAATAAAGATGAAGCAGCAGCATTTGTAACTCCTGTTCCAATAGCTACAGACCCAGTAGAACTAATATTTAATTTAATTGTTTTAGAACCTCCACTATTAGTTACAAAATAGTGTCCTTTATCTAAATAATTGTTTACATAAATTGCATCATTTCTGCTTGCAAAAAGAGTCGACCATGATGGTCCTGAAGCTCTATCTAAAGCGATATAAAAAGAAGTAAGAATGCTATAACTATTAGTCCTATCTGTTAATACTATTAATGGTAATTTAAGGCTAGTGTCAGCTCTTGCTACTAAATTTGCATTTGCTGCTGTACCTCCATCAAACATCATTACAGCATCTACACCTCCTGAAGTTAAAGCTTCTAAAAAATATCCAGGAGATCCAGTACCTATACCCACTTTACCATCAGAAGCTACAACAAATGGGCTTGAATCTGGATTTGTAGAATCTTCTACTCTAATAGCCTCTCCTGTGCCTAATTGAGTAATCCTTAAAGCTGCATCTGTAGAAGTTCTCTGTATAACATTGCTATTCTTCCACAATGATGTTGACTCATCGTAAACTAGCATATTACCATTAGTAGGAGTAGTTATTTGAACATCATGTATTTCATCCATTTCATATCCGTTCTGGACACGGACATACATTCTGCCTGCTGATCCGTTACTAGCGGTAGTTAC
>OGVU01000003.1_pt1 | contig 44203 bp, 43 predicted proteins | sample 1575861 | NCBI WGS metagenome assembly OGVU01 (sample SAMN07581532, study PRJEB24739) | freshwater metagenome | place: Singapore | collected 2015-01 | reverse complement strand
AAAGTTTCCAAAGTGTCAATCATTGAGCTCTCTCCTATGTGAGTGAAAGCGCGTAAGAGCTCTTACCTGAGCCTCTTGCGTAAGGATGTAGTGGCGAGCCATTGCAAGGGCCGCACAGACATTTTGAAAGTTCTCTAGGGTCATTAACCGCTCAGTTTAATACTGGAAATATCGCTGCAGATCAGTACACTGAAGGATTAGATTTAGTAGCTACCTCAACATTAGAAGTTATAGCCACACTAGAGGATATGATAAACAAGTATGAAGATCTAGCTGGTCAGATATATACTACTTATCAAACTCAGGTAGATGCAGTTTCCACTGCCGCAGAAAGTGTAGGCTCTCAGATAACTGACCTACTAGATAGTTTTGGCTCCGCAACTACTGAAATATTAAAGATATATGATAACACTTTAGCATCCGTTGCTAAGAGTGGTAATGAGTTATTTGACCTAAAAGATGCAGCTAGCTCTGCGTTCGAGACTGCTGCCAAAGCTGTAAAAGAATTTGAAGATGCTAATAAATTAAGCGGTAAATCTTCCTCCGCAGTATTAGCAGATATAAACAGTATACAACAGCAGCTAAATGATCTATCGTCTAAGCCTTTTGACTTAGCTGGCTTACTACAGTTCAGTAAACTATCGTCCCAGCAGCGTGCGCTACAGGTTGAATACAATAAGTTAACTTCCGTAGAGCAAGAGTACAATGATCTACTGGCTACACGAGCAAGCGCTCAAGAAGACTTAGCTTTCGCTACTGCTACAATAGATAGCCTAAGCAGTACGCTAGTAGATACTAGAAGAACTGAAAGCGAAGTAGTACAAAAAGTACAAGATGCAGCAATTGCTTATACTAAGTCACAAGAGAATCTAAATGATATCACTAAGCTACTAACTGAATCTAACTTTAATCTAAATCAGATTAGAGCAGATGAAACTAGCGTAGTTGCAAAAACAATAACACTATTAGATGAGCTACGTGCTTCTTACGTAGGTCTTAATGACACTACAGCTCAGGTACTATCTCAGGAATCAAACCTACAGCAGCAGCTAATAGATGCCGCTACTGAGAACTATAAAATAAGACTAGAATTAGCTACTGAGGCTGAAAAAGCTTCTATGAAGCCTCTAGAAACATTTATTCAAGGTGTTAAGGATTACTACGCTCAGTTAACTACAGCAGCTTCTGGAATACAGGATATGCTATCAAATCCTATTAATAGCTTATCTGATTCTCTTAAACAAGGCGTGCAAGAAGTCACAGCTTTCAATTTACAAATATCTGATCAATTTGGTAGTTTTAGTGAAGAAATATCTAAGTATATAAACCTAGCTACAGCTAGTCAGAACATAAAAGATTTTGTGCAGTCATTAGACATAACACAGAATAAGTTTTCAATATTAGCATCAGACTCAGGACCTCTAAGCAGCTTAAATAGTTTCTTAGTTGAAACTTATAACACTATTGGACTATTAACACAGTCCGGTAACTACCTAAATGTATCGTTCGAACGCATAAAAACAGCATTCGGTAGCATATTCACTGCTATAGGCACAGACTCAGCAGGCCTAAATGAAGCTGTAGTTAACATCTCTGTAGTTGGTGATCAAGCTGTAGCCAGCCTATCTGGTGTAACTTCTTATCTAAAAGAGTTCGCCACACAAGTAGGTAGCGTTAAGGTAAATCTAACAAACCTTAATGCGCTTAATATACCTGTATTACTTCAATCCTTAAACATAGACGTATCTCCCCTAGAGAAAATATCTGACCTAGTTCAGGTTATAAATCTAGTAGACACTAATGTCGGTACTATAGATCTTACAAACCTAAACTCTTCTGCTGGAAGTATAGTAAATATAGTTACAGGTATAAATAGTACTTTAGGTGGGCTAAACTTAAACCTATCAAGTAACATTAGTACTGATATAACTAACTTTATATACGGGCTTGGAGATATACTGGATCTGACCATATCGTTAGATCTAAAAGAGCAAGTACAGGCAACAGTACAAACATATGTATATTCTGTTGGTAACTCCATAACTAACCTAGCAGTTAATGCAACTCTAGCGGAATCTGCTAGAGCAGCTATATCTACATATGTGTCTTCAGCAGGTAATGCAACAGTAACATCTACAGTAAATGCTAATCTAAAAAATAGCGCCGAACTACTGGTATCTAACTATGTAAAATCTGTTGGATCAACTACTCTTAATGTAGCTATAAACAGCTCACTAAAAGACTCTGCTATACTAGCAGTTAAGAACTATGTAGAGAGTGTCGGTACTGCTACTACAACTCTTACTATATCTAGTACACTCGCAGATAAAGCCGCTCTAGCTATAGTTAATTATGTAAACTCAATAGGCAATAGCAATACAACTATCGCAATAACTGGTACCACACTAAAAGACAACGCTATATTAGCAGTCAAGAACTATGTTGCAGGAATAGGTACTAATACGACTACATTTAGTATAACTGATCTTAAACTATCTAATAGTGCTATAGCTGCTATAGATAGCTATGTTAAAGGAGTAGGCACTAATACGACTACCTTCAACATAACAGGAACTACGCTAAGCGGTAACGCTGTACTAGCCGTAAAGACCTATGTAGAAAGTGTAGGTAAGAATACCTCTACATTTACTGTTGCGGGCACATCACTAAAAGATAACGCTGCACTAGCAGTGAAAGAATATGTAAATGCAGTAGGAACTAATACGTCTACTTTCACTGTATCTGGAACCACACTAAGCGGTAACGCAGTAATGGCTATTGATGCCTATGTTAAAGCAGTAGGCACCAATACAACTAAGTTTAATATAACAGGAACTACACTTAGCGGCAACGCAATATTAGCAATAAAAACTTATGTAGACAGCGTAGGTACTAATACTACTACTTTTGATATAACTAATAATACTCTAGTAGATAAGGCTATAACATCTGTAAATACCTATGTGCAGAAAGTAGGAACTAATACTACTACATTCAGCATAACTGGCACTACATTAAGTGGAAATGCAGTACTTGCAGTTAAAACATATGTAGAGGCTGTAGGTAAGAATACATCAACATTCAATATTACAGCAACTACACTATCTGGAAATGCTACTCTTGCTGTAGATGCTTATGTACAAAAAGTAGGTACTAATACTACTGCTTTCAATATAACTGGCAATACTCTAAAAGATAATGCCGTAGCGGCTATAAAGACTTATGTTACTAGTGTAGGCACTAATACTTCTACTTTCAGTATTACTGGTACTACTCTGACTGGCAATGCTGTGCTTGCTATAAAAACTTACGTAGAAGCTGTAGGTACTAATACAACTACCTTTACCGTAAGCGGCACCAAACTAAGTGGTAGCGCAGTGCTAGCTATAGATACTTACGTAAAAGCTATAGGAACTAATACAAGTACCTTTAGCATAACAGGTAATACTCTTAGTGGTAATGCAGTGCTAGCCATAAAGAGCTATGTAGAAGCTGTAGGTACTAATACAGCTACTTTCACCGTAGCTAGTTCTGCACTTAGTGACAAAGCCGTGCTTGCTATTGATACCTATGTAAAAGCTGTAGGTACTAATACTACTACATTTAGTGTAGCAAGCAACACTCTTAGTGGTAATGCGGTGCTAGCTATAAAGAACTATGTAGAAGCAGTAGGTACTAATACTACAACATTTACAATATCTAAGAATACACTATCTGACAATGCGGTGCTAGCTATAAAGGCATACGTAGAAGCTATAGGCACTAACACAACCAAATTTACTGTATCTGGGACTACACTTAGCGGTAACGCTATAGTGGCTATAGATTCATACGTGAAAGCGGTAGGGACCAATACTACAGCGTTTAATATTACAGATAATACTCTAAGAGACAATGCTATATTAGCTATAAAAACTTACGTAGAGAATGTAGGTAAGAATACTACAACATTTACAGTTAGTGGCACTACCTTAAGCAATAACGCGGTAACTGCTATAGATACTTATGTTAAAGCTGTAGGTACAAACACTACTACATTCAGCATAACTGGTACTACACTAAGCAGTAATGCAGTACTAGCTATAAAGAACTACGTAGAGGCTGTGGGTACAAATGCTACTGCCTTTACAGTATCTAAAACAACACTATCCGATAATGCAGTATTAGCTATAGATACTTATGTTAAAGCTATAGGAACTAATACTACTACATTCAGTATAACCGGTACTACGCTAAAGAATAACGCCATAGCTGCAATAAAAACTTTTGTGGATAGTGTAGGTTCTGATACTACTGCTATTACTATAGGTACTACCACACTCAAAACTAACGCAGTGGGCGCTGTAACCGCATATCTAAGTAATATTGGTTCTGACACTGCTAAACTATCTGTATCTTATAGCGCAGATGCTGGATTACCTTTAAATATTAAAAATTGGGTAACAAAAGTATTAGCGGGTACAGATATAGCCGTGAATTATAGTACTACTACTGTAGGTACACTAGCTAATTCTATTAGCTCCTTTGTAGACAAATTACTAAAAGGTGATAGCATAGTCACCACCTATAATGTTGCAACCTCCGGTACATTACCGCAAAAAGTTAAAGGCTTTATAGATTCCTTAGTTGCAGGCTCTGGAGTAACTACTGACTTCAGTACTGCTGTTACTACCTCTTTAGCTGGAAAAGTTTCTGCTTTTGCAAAAGACTTAACAGACGGTAAAGGCATAACAGTATCATACAGTACTACTACTGCTAATACTCTGGCTAGTAAGGTATACGGATATATGGATAGCATTACTAAAGGTAGTGGTATAGATTTAAGCTATAACATTGCAACTTCAGGTACTTTAGCTTACAATATTAATCAGTACATTACCTCTTTCAAAACTGCCGTAACTACTGCTATGTCTGGAATACAAGATGCCTTCAAAAACGTAACTCCGGTAGTAGAAGCTCTAAGACTAGCTTTAACCGGTGCGGCAGCAGACGGTAAAGATATAACTACCACTCAGGGGCTAATAGAAGCTATAAAAGAGGTAAATAGTACTACAGGAGTATCTGCGCTTACCACTAAATTCACAGATCTTAAGGGAGCGCTAATACCTCTACTGGATACTGTATCTGGCACTAAGACTATAGATGGGCCGCTTACAGCCTTCAAGACAAAGCTAGACTCTATTAAAGCGTCTATACAAACTGAATGGAACAACCTTCAGATTTCTGCTACAGGAACTAGCTCAACAAAACCTGGTTATGTGAGAATTGTTCATTCAGGAGCGGAGGCTGATCCAAATACTGCTACTCTTAATACTATAGCTACTAACTCTGCTAAGTATCCAAAGATTACAGGCGCTTCATATAGCGTAGCCAACTTTGCCGAAGGTGGCCATGTTCAAGGTCCTGGCACTGGAACTAGTGATTCTATACCTGCCAATCTTTCTAATGGGGAGTTTGTAGTAAAGGCTTCTGCTGTTAAGAATCTTGGTCTTGATACTCTAAAGGCTCTTAACTCCGGTATGACCTTATCTGACATTATGGGGGCTTACGGTAGAAACGGGGATACACTATTAGCACACATTAATCAAGAAGAAGCAGAAATGCTAGCTAAAGCTGGCGGTTCTGGTACTATAAACCCTGCTACCGGTTTGTTAGAGTTCTTTAGTAAGGATGCTGGTGCCGTAGTAAAGATGTTTGCCGATAAAGAAAAAGCCCTTCTAGGTAAGACTTATCTAGGATATTTCCCAACCGCTAACTTTAATAGTCAGTATTCTTCTAGTAATGAAGGGTTTGGAAGACCTGAAAGAATTAGATACACCGCCTTTGGTGGAGCCTCTAGTCAACCTTGGGGACCTAATCTTTCCCTACAAGAAACATACTATGGACAAAATGGATCTTGGGGCAATATCGGGCACACAGGGCTATTCACTGACTACAATAGAGCTCAGCTAAAGAGCGCACAGGTAGGCGCCATCAGCCTTGCAAATGAAATTATACAGGCAAGAAAAGATAGCGGTATTAAAGACTCTACATTCCAATATGCACAGGACTGGAACGGGCCAAGATGGGGTAGTGATGGGGTTAACGTATCAGGTATTCCTAGTGGCAATGTTCAAACTGGTTGGGGTCCGTACAGACGCTGGAGATGGGCAGGGTTTAAGTCCGGTGTTAGAGGCTATGACGCTGTAGATGGCGGATGGATCGCTAAATCTGGTCAGGCACTGACTCAGTTTATGCAAGAAGGACTAGGTGCTGCTATTACTAGACCTACAACTCAAGTAACCCAAGCACAAATCAATGAAGCCGTTGACGCAGCCAATAAACAGTATGGTAACTCAGCTAACCTATACATGTTAGGTAATACTAATGAGAGTAGACCTTCAGCTGCAATGCTTACTACAGGCGGACTAGTTCAAGATGATTATAAATCTAGTACTGCAAGAGACTCTGTAAATGCTCTGTTAGAACCAGGAGAGTTTGTATTAAGAAAGCAAGCTGTAGACAAGATAGGCCTAGATAATGCTATACGTCTAAACTCAACTGGTGATGTAGGTGGAGATATTGATGTAGAAGTTAATATCAATAACAATGGTACATCTCAGACAACTGTTGGGACACCAGAAGTTCGTAGAGAAAACGGTAAGATAGTAGTTGATATAATACTAGAGGATCTACGCAATAACGGACCAATAAATAGACAAATTAGGAGTATTAGATAATGGCCTCTTATCCGATAGACGCAGCATACTTAACCTATTCAATGACGAATAGGAAACCAGATAGAGGATACCAGATAACACAGCAGTTTAATACTGCTGTGTTTACTAGCCAGATTGGCTACGAAAGACGTAGGCAGATAAGCCGAAGACCAAAAAGAGAGTTCGATGTAAAGTACACTAATATAAATGGTGGCTATAAGCAAGCTATTGAGAATTTTTTTAAGGCTCGTGGCGGAGACCTAGAATCTTTTGAATTTGATTTGTCATATATAGGTCAATCTGGTACAATTCAAGTAAGATTTAACAGCCCTCTATCAGTAACAGAAGTTCAAACAACAGAATCCTTAGTTACTAACATTTATTCTATATCTTTTTCACTTATTGAGAGTTTTACTTAATGTCTACTAGAGCATACGACTATATAATAACATTATCTGATGCTTCATCGTTTGTAACTGGTAATTCAGTTATAGGCGCTTCTAGCCTTGCGGTAGCAGAAGTAATTGCCAAATCTGGTAGCAACCTTAAAGTAAAAATGGCTAATGTAAGCCAAAGTTTCATATCAGGAGAGACTCTGAATAGTAATACCATTATTCTTAGCTCATATAACGTTTTTTCCAACGTTACCTCGTTTATTAACGGTGTAACTAATACTTTTCCTATACCAATATCAGGCGTGGCGGATGACTCTATAATAGTATACGAAAACGATTATCCTGTTAGTAAAGACTATTGGGTTCGCCAAGATTCAAGCACCATACAGTTTTTACCTAGGCTAAGGTTGGTTAACTCTACTAGTGAGGAGCTAGTACCTTATACTTATCCGGACACTTCTATTAGTAGTTTAGTGATACAAGCAGTATCTGGCGATGTAAAAGCATACTCTTTTATGTCTGCAAATTATTCTTCAGAGGTAACAACTGCCAGTTCTACGATTACCGCTATAAACAATACTCCATATATTTCGGAGAAAAACTCCACTCAGCAAACCCCCCTAGTAAAGTTATATACTATATACTACCCAGGTGAGTGGTATCCAGGAAATAGCAATAATAATCCTTCTGGTAGTGGTGATGGTTTTCCTTGGCCTAAAGGATTTCCATTGAGATATGCCGAAGTTGTAGGAGAATCTTATAGCGATTTCAACTATGCGATTACTTACAATAACATACCGTATAGAGTCGTAGGAGTAGATAGTGGAGATATATCAGTAGATAGTACTGGAAAGATAGGCGAACTGTCACTAACACTATCTAACTTTGATGGGGTTATTGCTTCAATAGTAGAGAATAAAAACATATTAGGCTTTAATGCAAGTAATAACTTCTCAGCTATAGTGAATAATGAGCTTGTGCAGAATATTGATCCTAGAACTGTAATAGGAAATGAACATTATGATGCAAATGTAGTTGCTTATAGAGGTTCTAATGCTGTATGGGATTATTCATCTACTATCGAGAATGGCGACGTCTGGACTAACTTAAAAAGCGATACTAGAGATTTATTAGGTGCTGTAGTAGAGATCAAATATACTTATGCTAAGTTCTTAGACCACTGGCCGGAGTACTCAATAGTACGAGATTCATCGGCTAATAGTGCTAACGTATATTCATCTCTACCTTACCGTATAGGAGATTCTGTAACTAGTAATAGTTTAGGTAGTACATCTACTATAGTAGATATACAGGGCAATAAGATTGTATTTGAAGACACTAATTTATCTTTCATAAGTCCTGGTAGTAAGCTGTTGATAATAAATCCTGATGCAGATCCAGCTTCCCATATAGACTACGTCTATACCATAAATCGCCTAGACGAACTAGATGAGTTTGTGGCAAAATTTAGTTTGACTAACTGGTTACAATATTTTAAAATGAAGTTACCAAAAAGAAAATTTGTTAACACAACTTGCCCTTGGAAATACAAAGGTGATGAGTGCAAATATCCAGTGTCAGGCGCTGGCGTTATAAAAGGGTCCAACCCTCCAATATCGGCTAATGGATACTTTACTTACTCTAATGAGCCCACACTAGATGCTAATAGTGATATATGTGCAAAAACACTAAAAGCATGTTCACTTAGAAAAAATTTAGTTAACTTCGGCGGCTTCCCAGGTATTGTAAATGAGTAAATATGACGAGCTATTAACCGCTATGGGTACACACTCTCTTGCACAATTCCCTAACGAAGCTTGCGGGATAATAACAAAAGATCTAGGCTACGTGCCCTGTAGGAATATAAGCAGTACTCCTAGGACCTCATTTATAATAGATCCTTTAGCCATACTAAAGCATGAGAATGATATTTTAGGGTTTTTTCACTCGCACCCAGGCGCTTCAGATCCTATACCTAGCACTAAAGACCTACCAAGCACTGCGTTTTATGAATACTTATTCGTTGTTGGTTTCGGTACTAACTTCTATAAGTACTGGCACGAAGATAATAGAATAAAGTTTGAGAAACTGAATGAAAATCACTTTAATATTCTCTAAGGATATAAAAAACCACACCGGCGTAACTGACGTATCTCTAGAGGTTACGTCTTATGCAGATATTGTTTCTGCAATCAAAAGCATGTTTCCAAGCATTATAAAGACTTTTAATAACATATCTTTGATATCGTGTAATAGAATAATAACTAAAGATTCATTAGATTTTAAAGTGTCTTCCAACACAGTAACATTAGTTCCGCTAGTGTCTGGAGGAGCTACTGGGTTTGATAGTTTAGGCAATCTAAGTATTCTATACGGCTCTAGTAGCACATTAAGTAATCAGGCAGTAGCACTTACCGGATTAGCTAAAAGAGTTACTGAATCTTCATTGTTTGGTCAGGGGCAAACAGCTTTTGATGTCTCTCAAAGAAAAACTAATAGAGCAGATGGCGCCTTAGAGAATATTGACGATCCTACATCAGGTTTTGGTAGTGTAGGTTCTACTACTGGATTAGGATTGCCAGTTGCATTACACTATGGCATGGTTAGAACTAGTGGCGCTATAGTAAATACCTATATTAAGCACATACAGAGGGGCGGCATAGACAATATACGCGTGGTAGACTATATATGAGAAAATATGTAAGCGTAAATAGAAAGTTAGTACCATTCATATCAGGTGGCAGTGTTGAGAGTGTAGGTTCTACACTATCTATTAGCTTTGATGGGTCTGTAGTAAATAATCCAAATACTAGTAAGAGCTCAGATATACTATTTACACAGCTTGCTTTAGGTGAAGGTCCTATATATAGAATAAACCCTAATGGCCCTCAAGATATAGAAATCGACGACAAGTATGTAGATGATCTAGTGGATTTCTCTACTAATAAAACAAAATTGGATGTATTTGCAACAACATATACTACAGGTACCATAGATCAATCACCTATGCCAGCTTTTGGTAGAGAATTAGTAGCTAGTGTTAGATTTAATAATCCAATTGTATTAAAAAGTGGTCTTTCATCTAACCCGGAAGTAGTAGCGCCCAAAGAAACTTCAGTGTTGTTCTATCCAACTAGCCCTTCTTCGGATGTAAACCCTATAGATAGTATTAGAGTTAAGCTAAATGTTACTGATTTAAAAACTACAGGTACTTCAGGGGATGAATCTAGCCAATTAATTTTAGCTGTACTTATTCATCCGTTTGATGAATTATCTAATATAGAAAACTACATAGCAGGCGGTGGCATAGTAGTCACTAGCTTAGTAGTTGGTGGCATGGCTACTGAAGTAGAAGTAAAAATTCCAGAAAGTAAAAAGAGCTCAGCGGGCTATAGAGTATCAATACTTAAAATAAGCGATGATGTTGCAGAAGACGGCTACTCTAGTGAGGTAGAAGTATTAGGTTTTGATGAAATAAGAAAAAACCCATACTCTTATCCAAAAACAGCCTTGACTGGGTACGCTGTAAAATCTACAGATTTTAGAAAAGAATCTATACCTACCTATACTTCTCTACTAAAAGGACTTATAGTAGATGTGCCTAGTAACTACAATCAGCCTATACTAGAAAGTGGGGAAGTAGACTGGAGACAGGTAGAGGTACCATCGAGTGGCAGTTATAGCTACACTACTAATGGATATATGCTACAACGATCAGGAAACTCAGTATTAAACGATATTAACCCTACTATATACATCGGTGCCTGGGATGGTACGTATAAAAAAGACTGGACAGAAAATCCTGTATGGGTACTAAAGCATATATTAACTGAAGTACTAAATGTACCGGAAACTGCTATAGATAAATATAATTTTTACTCAGTTGCTCAGTATTGTGATGCGGTAGATCCTTATACCGGCAAGTTTAAAGGTGTTAGAGGATTCTCTGATGGCACTTTTAGATTTAAGCCACGAGGGTATCTTACAGGTACCCTAGAGACTCTATTAGGTCTTCCAGAGGGTATAGAGATATCCGAGAGACGTTTTGTTTTAGGATTAAGTATAACTGACAATACAGACGCGTACAGTGTGTTATCTGCTATAGCTTCTTCTTTTAGAGGAGTAATATCTGCTTCTGCGGGTAAAATTAGGTTAATAGTAGATAAGCCAGATACTCTCCCAGTAGCAATGTTTAATGAGACAAATATAGAAGAAAGATCCTTTAAGCTGTCTGGAGTTAGAGAAGAAGATATAATAACTGGAGTAGATGTATCTTACATTAATTTTGGGAACCACTTCAAGAAAGAAACAATAACTCTAAACAGAGAAGATACCGGCTTCATTGACTTTGAAAAGAAGATAAGTATTGATACCTTAGGTTGCACTAGGAAGAGTCAAGCACTTAGGATGGGCAAATATATTTTAGACTCTAACTCACTATTAAAGAGAAAAGTACAATTTACAGCTTTTGCTGACGCTAGTGATTTAGAAATAGGCGACATAATAACAGTAGCTCAACAAATATCAAATACCTCTTATGGTTATGGTGGGGTTATACACGCCAATACCTCGGCATCCACCAGTAATGTATACTTAGAGTATTATACTAGCCCAGCAATATCTAATACTATTTTTACCTCTAATACTCTACCTATAGGAATAAAAATATTTAGTCAAGCTACAAATAAACTAGACTACTATATTATAAGTAATACACAATTTAATTTCTCAAACAGCGGATTTACTGTTAACGGTAATGACTTACTTGACGTAAGAGTAGTAGCAAAACTAAACCCCGCAACAAAACAATTCTCTAGTTATACATCGTTCAGTTCTGAGCTAACTCCAAAGCAAGGAGACATATGGGCGTTAGGCGAGATAGACCCTGCTAGGATATATTCTCAAACTGCGGATAAGTTATTTAAAGTAGACGAGTTGAGCATTCTAGCTGAAGGTAAAGTATCTATAACCGCTACTGAATATGATGAATCCATATTGGCGTCTGTAGATAATGCAGCCGTATTTGCTACTAGTGTTAATGGGTTAAGCCTTAATTACACAACACCACCACCACCTATTTTAGCTCTTAGGTCCGTACCATCAAAAACTCCAGATGGTATTGTAACTTACTCTGCTATAATAGGTACTACTACAGACACTTCTAACTACACAGTACCTGTTAGTACCGTTATAAATTACGGTGCAATAACTAACATAATAGATGTACTTTCTCAAGGGTAAAACATGGCATATAAGACTATAACAACTAGCAATACTAGCTTTTTAACTAGTTCAGATACATTAGTGTATGCTGGAAAAAATGGATTCACTACTAGTATAGGCTCAATACCTGTACTATGCCAATCAGTTTCTGCTAACGCTACACATATAACCCTACTTACATCTAATATACATCTGTTGACAGACGACAATTTTTCAGGCGTAAACGTACTAGACGTTCCAGGACTTATAGGATCTAGTAATTCTTTTATCAGGGCGCCTATAGTTCAATATGCCGCATCCACAAGTCAAGAAGATTCTACTGGGTATTTTTCTAAGGAATCTAATGTAAGTTTAGAAATATCTTCATACAACGTACACGCTAACACTATAACTGTATTTAATAGTCCTTTATCTACTGGGTATATTAATGACTTATTACTTACGGCTCCGTTCTATATAACACTAACTCAGCCAATACTTGCAAACAGTTTCTCAGCTAATTCAGTGTATGTATCAGGATCTACTAAAACGCTGTATCATGAAGCGAATGTTGTAGGAGTTTTTAGTACTACTATACAGCTTAATAAAGCGGCCAGATATCGCAGCGCTTTAAGAGTGTATGTAGATGATTCTAGAGTAGATTCCTTCACTTGGTCTTTAGACGCTCCCACCTTAGTATCTGTATCATTCCCAGTAGCTTCTACTAAAGTAGTAGTGTTATTAGATGACTACACAGTTCCAGCAATAGAGACGAACGATTCAGTCTCTTTTTCTACCTTCAATAATACCTTTCTTGTAGCCAATACCTCATATCAACCAGAGAATGGTTACTATAGTCAGAGCCTGTCTGATAATAAATACTATAAGATTAAATTAAATAAGCCTATAGTGGACGACACTCTGAGCTACTACATAATAAATACTTCTACAGATTTAGAAGGCTCTGTAAGTAATATAACCTCTAACTCGTTCACTATTGATTATGAGGATTCATATCCATATACATATTCATTAGCTAATTCTGGCGTGTATTACTTGTTTCAAAAGAATAGAGTTAGGTATACTACTGCTAAGCCAGAAGAGTATGGAAAACTAAGCGGATTATCTCCTCAAAACTATATAGTAGAGGCTACTAATATAAATAGATATAACAGAATTAGTTATACAATAAGAAACTTACTTCAAATAAACCCTATAAAACTAAGTAGAGTATCTGAAGTATCTATAACAGAGCGAGTATTAATTGATACTACTGGCGGTGCCTCCGTAAATGCTACTATAGCTTTCCCGCCTATAGCTGGAAGAGACGTCACTAACTACGAGATACTGTATAGAGTTATATCAGAAACGTCATCTACAGTGCCTGAGTTTACTAGGGTTATGATAAATCAGGACACTACAGTAGACTACTTAAGATATACTATAAACAATTTAGACAGAGGCACTGCTTCTGCCTCTAACACTCTAGAAGTACTAGTAACTCCTATGAATGGAGATTTTAAAGGGTATACTCATACTACAACTTATTCAATATTGGGTAAGCTCACTCCTCCGTCATCACTATCTGATTTCTATGTAGGCCAGCAAAACGATTCTATAATATATACGTGGCAGTTTGCTCAGACTGTAGATGGTTATATCTTAGATTTAGACACTAAAGAAGTTGAAATTCGTGAGTATCCGGGAGTAATTAATCTTGCAGACCAGGAAAGTATTAATGCTACGTGGAGTATCGCATTACCAGTAAATAGGGTTCCTTTCCCTAATACCTCTTATACTACTCCAGTTAGCAAATATGGCGACTACACCTACTTAATAAGAGTAAGGGATACTAGTAATAATGAGAGCACTAATATAAATGCTGCTATAATAACTTTAGTTAGGACTTCTAATAGAATATACAAATCATATAATGAAAGGCAGCCAGGAGTACCTACAACTACACAAGATGGGCTAAACTTTCCAACATCTAATGTCAATCCAGAGTCTAATTGGCCCAGTTTTTCTCAAACTATACATAATGGTCTTATATACGCTAATAGTTCAAATGTAGATAATGCTAACGGTTCTTCTTCGGGATTTTCTATAAGTGTAGACACTCCAGAATACTTAAGTAGTGCTGGGCAGAGTACTGCTACCTATGTAACACAAATAAGAGACATGGGCAAAGTCATAAAAGGATCTATACGCATTAAACCAGTAATAAGTATATCGAGTTCCATAACTTACAATGATGAGTATAGACTTATACAAAGTGGAATAACTGACCCACATCCCACTGCCAATGTAAGTTTTAGTTCTTCTGTTCTTGTAGATAATGCTTTTGGAGGTATAGGGTATGTACTGGGGTATAATAAAGGTAATGCAGCCAATCTTACTTATAATGCTTATTTTAAGACTCTTGTAAGCGGCGGCCAGACAGGAAATGTATTTGCCATACGCAACCCTGGACAGTTTGCTAATGATTCAGCGAATGCAAATATGTTTGCTTATATTGCAGGTGTTATAAATGATAATGCCATACAATTGGGCGAAGTATTTTACGCAAATGGTAGAAGTACTGGTAGTAATAGTTTTCCTAATGTATGTGTTAGTGGCAACACTTATGAGCTGATAGACTTAGCGCAGTTTTTAGATTCACAAGGTAGTATGACATATCTAGGGCCTACAAGAGATATAACACAAAATATTTATGTACGGTATGCTACTAGTAATGTATTTTATTTAGCTGCGGCTAATGGTGTGTCTGGATATCCTGGGCATGGAAATACTAATCCTAATGCTTTTTCTGGCGCTAGTGAAAATTCTTATCTAGGGTATAAGAGATACGTATCAGGCGATATTGATTTTAGATATGTACAGATAAAATTAGAATACTCAAATAAGGAGCCAGCCTTATCTACGGTGGTTATTGAAGATTTCACTTATGAGGTAGATATACAAGAAAAAACATATACTACGCTAGCAAGAGTTAATAATACTAATGGTATATTTGTAAACTATAGTTTTGTTGGTTTTACAGAACCCCCAAAAGTAACAGGTACAATATATAATAGCACTGGCAGTTATTCAGTAAACGTATCTAATGTTAGTATTTATGGTTGTAACGTGTCGGTATATCAATCTAATACAGGAGCCTCTGTAACTACTCAGAATGTGAGTATACTGGCTTTAGGAATTTAAAAATGCAATTAAAACTAATACTAATAGGACTGCTATTAACTTCGGCAGTAGGATATTTTTATTATACACAGAATAAAATACAATATCTAACAGCACAAAATGCTCAACTCACGCAGCAAAATGAACAATATAAATTAGCAGTTGCAGAACTAGAAACTGCAATGAAAAAACAAAGCGAACTATCAATTCAGTATAACGAACAGGCAAGAGCTGCACAAAGTTTAGCTAATGAAGCATTATCTGCCATAGATAATAATAATTTAGAGCTTCTTAGCTTCGCTAAGCCAGGGCTGGTGGAAAAGCGTATAAACTCTGCCACTAAAAAACTGTTCGAAGGTGTAGAAAATGAAATTAATAACTAGTGGAGCAGTCGTATTATTATTATTAGCAGGTTGTGCATCAAATACAGAAATAGTACCATTAGAACCTGTAAAGACTACAATAACGGTTGCGCCGGCACCTAAGCCCTCTCCTGTAGCATTAAAACCGGTAGAGTTTAAAGTTATAACAGATAAAACAAAGGCTTCACTAGACGGTGAACGCGTATGGTATGCCATAACAGTTAAAAGCTATGAGAATTTAGCTTATAACACACAGGAAATGATAAGAGTTATAAGAGAGCAAAAAGCTGCTATAACATATTACGAAGGGCTTTACATAGGCTCTAACTAATACTTCTTAAAAATAAAAATTGACATTACTGTAGTTAGTAGTATAATTATAGCATAAGGAGTTTATAAATGTCAGAACAAATACGAGACAACCAAAAGACAACAATCGAAAGAAGCCAAACTCCAACCAGTAATGACGACTATATATTTCACCCTAATTCAAAACATAGAGTGATAGACGGTCAAGTGTTTCTGGCAAATGATGATCACACATTTATAACTCCTACTCGTGAGTTATTACATACTCTAGTGCATCATCAAGAAAGCGGCGACTTTCCAAGCGTAAATGCAATAACTGGTCCAGTAAGATTCCGCCACAGCCCAGCTCCAGGCGGGATGGTTCCAATCAACGGCAAACCTAAAAGATAAGATAGGAGATATACTATGGTTAAAAAACAAAATATGGCTAGTGGCGATCATACTATTCCAGGAAACCCTGCTGAATACTATGAAATGACTGCTGGCGGCGGCGACATTCAATACCCAGCATCAGATAGTTCAGGTAGAGGTACTGGTGGTAGAGTTATAAAAGATACTCTTCCATACGGCGGTACACCTGCTATGTATGGAGTTCAACTAGACTATGCTAATTCAAACGTAGATGGCATAAGAAACTCTATAAATGATGGCATGGGTGGCCATCCACAGGGTGTTACCGCTACAAAGATAGGCTCTAACGCGCCTATGAGAAATCCAGTAGGCGGAATTAACCCAATGAAGCCAATTCAAAGAAAGTAATGAAAAAAGCCCCTTGCGGGGCTTTTTTTATAGGAAGCGTTCACTATCTGAAATAAACGAGCACTTATAATAGTCTTCTAACACATCATAAGAGCCGATATACATATTACCCCTAAATATAGCTGGAACACGACGAGTGCTGTATTCTACAACAATCCTACGTTGCCACTCTCCTGTTAGTTCAATGTACTTAACTTGCTCCCCGTGATCTTTAAGCAATTCCATTGCTTTTTGAGTCCACTCGCAATCTTTCATACCTACTACGGTCCATAGGTAGTTTGCAGTGGTATCTCTCAACCTTATAGGATTTACCTCTTTCTTAACGGCGGCAGCAGGTGCCGCCGTTGGTTTTTGTACTGTTGTTTTTGGTTCAACTGCCATTCTCTTACTCTCTTTCTACAAATTCATCAATCATTGGAAATATTCTTGATATTACGTCAGCACAGGCTCGTGCGATCAATATGTGTTCTAGTTGTGTGCCGTTACCAGAACGAAGTGCTACATAGTGAATCCAAGAACGTAGCGACCCTTTAAAGTAAAGGCGAGTACTAGTATTGCCTTCAGGAAGAATAACACGAGCACACTCTTTAGCAATGCCATTTTCCAGTGCCCACTTGTAGGCCATTTCTACTTCATGAATTATTTGTGCTTGTTTAGCAATCCATTGACGTTGTACATCATCGGAAATATCATCAATAGAATTTTGTCTGTTTTTTTCGTCTTGACGTCGGGCTTGGCGCAGTACGAACTGCATACCTCTCCCATCAAAAGCCTTAGTTACGTCTTCGTATCTCTGACTAAATTCCTGCGGGGTGAAACTCTTGTGCCTGATTATTTGTCTGCCGATATCACGAGTAGTATCTATTTCCAATACTGCATCAGCCATTTCTAGCGGACTCCAGTGTTGGTATTTAATTAAAGTTTTGATAAGTTTCTCACTGGTTAGGTGATTAAACTGATTACCTGGGTTTGACACTCTGGCACAAAAGGCTATAAAGTCTTGTACAGAGTTTAGATCGCCTAGCTCCATATCTTTTATCTTTTCAACAAACGCAGGGTTTGGTTGTGTGTATGCAACTAGTTGTACTGCTGCATAGTCTTCATATAGTTTATACATTATAGTGCCTTTTCTAGTAGGTCGATTACTGTTTCTTTTTTCTCTACGCTCGATATAACCTCGTTGTTATACGATAGTAGATTGATAAGCCGTTCATTTCTGACTAGCGTATCGGCTCCAGCATTTAGGTTTTGGATATACTTAGCTTTGCCTTTGATCGGTAGAGCAGACAGAAGGTTGTCTATTGTCTTATATTCTTTTACTAGTTCTGCTGCACGCTTAGGGCCAATACCGTCAATGCCTTTAATATTATCTCCAGTATCACCTTCAATCATTCTAGAGAAAGCATACTCACGTGGAGACATCCCGGTAGTTTCTAGTAGCGAGTCTATAGTAATTTCTTTGCGTGAATACATATTAAAAATACTTACATTATCACGTAGTAGCTGATACAAGTCTCGGTCACTAGACACAATCCAGGTGTGAGAGTACTTGTCGTTGGCATTTTTAACAAAGTATGCGATAACGTCGTCAGCCTCGATACCTTTGAATTTGAAATGCTCATAAGGTAGGGCGTCAATGGTGTCATTCAGACAGTTAAAGAAAGCAGTGAACCGTTCTTGCTCTTCTTCGCTACGTTCTACCTTACGGTTATCTTTATACTCTGGGAAGATAGACTTACGATACACGCTTGCGCCACTGTCAAAACAACAGATTACACGTTTAGCTTCGTAACTTTTTGCTAGGCTAGTCACAGTTCTGATATAGTCATCGCTAAAGTTATCGTAGTTTTTTCTTTGTAGATATCGAAAGGCTAAGTTAACGCCGTCAATCAATAATAGGTTATCTGCATTTTTGTCTTGCTCCTTAGCTTGAACCAAATCAGATAGATCATCCCAACTTACACTCATTGTATTTCCTTAAAGTTTAGTTTTAACATACTTATAATATACACGTAATTTTACTTATCAGCAACTGTTTTTTTAATTAGGCTTGGTGTACACTTGAGATGCTTCATTAAGCCAATCATCTAGTAGTGTCATATAAAACTCTCTTGTACCCGACTTAATGTGCACAAAATTTCTAGTCTTTACCTTATCGTCAAACCAACAGGCATATAACTTACTTCTATCCCACTTGTATATGAGCAAGGGGTGTTTCTTCATCACCATAGCTTCTCTGGTTGTTTGGTCCCAAAACTCTAGAAGTAAGCTTGTTTTAGCAGTTAGAACATTATTCCAGTCTACTTCTTTATGGTGCTTGGCTTCTATAGTCCACGGAAAGTCTGGAAGCCAAGGTGCATACACATCACCTTTTAAATAGCTAAGAGCGCCCGATAGTGGTACGCGTTCGAACTGAGACTTAAAAGTGTCAGTCATTTTGTCGCGGACCACGTATTCGAACGCTCTTCCTTTTGTTTTACTTGCGTTTGTCATAATTATCTCCTATACATAGAAAATAGCCGTGAGCAAACTAAATGTCAATTTTTAATTTTTGAAGATATGCCCAGAAGTTATTAAATGTACTATGTAGGCTGGATCTTCTTTTTTATACTCTATTTCGGCAAACCTTAGTAGGTCTTTTTGAATTTTATGATTATTCCAAGATAGACTTTTAATTAAACTGATTAGCATTATATTCTACCTCTCATTTCCAGCTCTCTCATGCGTCGTTCAAGATCGGCGCGGCTAGTAGCTTCTGATAGGTATTTGTATTCTGCTTCTCGTTCTCTTTTTTCTATATTGAAAAAGTCAGCGATCTGTGTAAGTATGTGTCTGATCTTCATTTTTTGTTTCCTTATTTAAGGTGTTCTACTAAATCTGTATACCCACCTATATATGTACCATCTATAAATATTTGTGGTACTGTTTTTGCCCCTGGTACTAGTTCTCTAAGCTGGTCTAGTACTTCAGGCCTTGTAACGTCTAACTCTCTGTAAGAGATTTCTTTTCTAGTGAGCAGGCTTTTGGCCTGCTCACAATATGGACATGGTTTTTTAGAGTAAATGATAGCTTCGGTCATATCGCACAACCTGAACTATCGCAGAACTTATTACTATCTGCATTCTCACCTTCTTCAGTTAGGGTAGAGAAGTCTAGAGGTTGTAGAGTGCTTTGGTAAGCTTCAATCTCTGCTCTATGTGCAGGAGTATAGGGTGCTTGTGCATATCCATGATCTGATATAGGTAGAAGGCTTACACCTTTTAGTCTAGTATCAAAGCAGCTTAGTGCACGAGCAATTTGAGACTTTTCATGCTCATTGAATGTAATAGTTATTGAGACTTGGTTATCAGCCCAATAATGTTGCATATCTACGGCATTGGCAAACTGTTCCCAAATAGATACATCTTTCTTACTTACAGTACCTACATCATGCAGAACAGGGAAGTAAACTACGCTAGTTCTTAGTGGATCACTTACCGCAGGTTCAATTCTGTATCCTGCTGCTTGTAAGATCGGTAGTAGGTGGCTAGTATTTGCAACTCGTACAAGTCTGTAGTAGCTTTCAGACTCTGCATAGTGGATACCTGGTAGGGCTCCTACTACTAGAGATACTGTACCACTAGGTTTAACACTAGTCTTTTTGATAGATAGCGGTACGCCTAACCATTCACTATACTTCTTATCTAGGTAATTAATATAGTTATAAGCCTGATCACAGAACTCTTCTAGATACTTTCTACGACCGAAGCGTAGTATAGCCTCTTGAATACCGCTCTGAGAAGTACCGATACGACGGTTACGCTTGATAACGTCATTAGTCTCTCTCCAATGAGTTGGTACAAGTGTAACTGTTTTAGCGTATAGATAAGCAAACTTCAGTGTGCGCTGGAAGTCCCAGTAATCTTTATGCTTTGCTGGATAGGTCTCTACGAGACAGCATAGTTCGTATGGTTCTAGAGATTGTTCCAAGCATGGGTTTCCGCCACGAACACGGTGATCTTTATGATCTGCTGGGTCTTTCATACGGCCATAAGCCTGCATATTTTCTAACCATGCAAATCCAGGTTCTCCGTTAGTAGCTACTTTCTTTGATACAGCAGTGTAGTCCATGCCTAGCTTAGCGAATATGGAGTTATTAGAAGCCCAACGCCATCCACCAAACTTGTACGCCCACTCATAGTCTGCGTATCTCTTGGCGATCTTAGCACGACTATCCCAGTTTGAGTTATACTCTTCGTAGTCTCTCTCGCTGAGTTCTTTTAGTTCTGGAGGAGCAATACTTCCAGTCTCTACGCCAAACTGCTCCCAGTTCTTCATGTTAGCAAATTCTTCGTCCTCTGGCTCGCCAAATGCAATCTCAGCAGTACGACGAACGTTACCAGCTACTACGATCTTACCGATAATGTTCATAATATCAGTGATGTCTACGCTAGTTAAGAGCGGATTTTCACTACGAGCACGTGCACGTAGGATATCACGAATAGCATAGAAACCTTGTACTAGCGGCTCTGGCCCACTGGCTACACCGCCAAAACCTACAATTGGTTCACCATATGCACGCACAAGATGTGTATCTGGTTCTACTGGTGCGCTTCCTTCTTCAAGGTAACTGTCGATAAGGCAAGAGATTAATTCTACCCAACCTTCACGACTATCTTCAACTGTTATAAGCTCTGGAGATCCTTGTGGTTCGATGGCTGCAATTTTACCCGCACCTTTAGTATCAAATCCAACTCCAACGCCGACCATACTCATGTCCATGAGAAATGCGAATGGCTTGCTCAGTTCTGCATCAATGTTCTCAGTTGAAACAAATCCGCAGTTATTCAGTGCTGCTCCACCTTTTTCGTATACGAATGGTGTGCCCATCATCCAAAGACCACGACCTGGAGGTGTCCATTTAAATTGGAATAGACGCTCCGCTGCTTCTTCAGCTAGTTTGTGTGCTCTTTTTTCGTCCCAGCTATGGCCGCTGGTTATCGAGTGTGTTTTCAGAATCGAGAACATACCTTCAATAACTCGTGTAATACATTCCTGCCAGGTTTCTAGCTTTCCGTTGTCTTTTTTACGAGCATATGTTCTGTAATACGTAAACGCTGACAGACCACCGTAACCCCACTCTACAGGCCTCGACTGTAGGTCTTCTTTAAATTCCTTTCTTAAATGGAATTTAATAGGGTTCTTTCCCAAAGTTAGCATATATTTTCTCCTTTACGCATAAAAATCTCTATCAACAGCCTCAGCTGTTGATAGAGCTAATATTATTATTTTTAGTTATCTCTATTCTAGGTATTAATGGGTGAGAATAATCATGAGATATCAAGAATACATTCAAGTCTTTTTCTTCTTGAAGAACCTCAAACAGTCTCTCTTTTCCAGGCTCGTCAAGAACCCCTGTTATCTCATCGAGGAATAGTAAGTTTATGCTCTTACCACCTATGTTAGACAAAGTGCCTCGTACAGCCAACAGAACAGAAGTTTGTACTCTGGAGAACTCCCCTCCAGATAAAGAATCTATACTTACTTCTTCTCCGTTATTAACTACTACCACGTTTAGTTTGTCTCCTGTTAATCTGAATATAACTTGAAACTGACCATCGCTTAATAGCGCCAAATAATGATTTATATTATCTTCTAGTTGTTTAGCAACGTTCTCAAGCTTGTAAGCAACTATGCCACTAGTTGAAAACGCTTTTCTGAGTATGGCTATATTAGCTACCTCATTCTGAATATTAACTATATCATTATTTAGTAGCTCTTGTCTAGCTTTAAAATCTCGAAGTTGCTCTACTAGGGCATCTATCTTTGCATTTCGAATCTTAACACTATCGTTGTGTTTGCGGGTCTCTGTAGCTTCTTTTTCCTGCCAAGCTATCTCTTTTTCAATATCTTGCAGTTGTAGTTGCATTGATTTATAATCTGGATAGCTAGTGGGTAGGGACGTATCAATAACTTGTGCCAGTTGCGTAAATCTGTCTATTGATCTTTGATTTCTATCAAAAGCAGTCTTTTTCTCAGAATATTCTGCTAGTCTAGTAGTTAAGTTTGCTAGTTCTTTTTTTCTTCTCGATATAGCATCAACTAACGCAGCAATAGTATTGTTTAATGATTCACTTAGCTCTACTGATTGAGAGTTATCTATTGGCTGTTTACATGCATAGCAATGATCTGAGGTGTCTAAGGACTTAAGGTCACGTCTAGCAGAACTTAGGGCGGTCTCGTCTTTAGTTATGTTAGACTTAGTTTTTTCTATATCTGAAAGTAGGTCTGGGCCTAGTTCTGGCTCTGAGAGAGATAAGTCAAATCTCAGCCTATTTCTTTCTTCTATGCTTAGATTATTACGATCAATTCTATCACATATACTACGCTCTTGAGATATCTTAGTTCTTAGATCTTCTGCTTTTCCATACAGACTAGTGTCTACTTCTGGTACTAATCGCTCTGATGCTTTATCAGGTATAACGTTTTTAGTCACAAATTCTACTACAGTCTTTAATTCGCCCATCTTAGAGGCTAATTCTTTTTCTTTAACAGACTGTACTACTTTTAACTCGTCTCCTATTTCTAGGTATCTTGAAAAGTTAAATAGATTTACTAAGAACTTCTTCCTGTTTGTATCTGTTGCTTTTAGAAATTCTAGGCTATCAGTACTGCTCTGGTAGGTTAACTGACTAAAGGTCTCAAAGTCTCTACCTATAATATCAGCTATCTTTTTGTATGTATCAAGTACTTTATGTTCGCTAATATCTTTACCATCTTTTAATAGTGTGACGTGAGTACTGGCGCCAGATCGTTTACTTATAACTTCGTAGTCAATTCCGTCTACGCTAAACTCTATCTTACCTTCCCAGTTTTTAGCCTTGGAATACCTGTTCAGAATATCTGACTTTTTGAGTCCTTTTATATTCTTATTGTATAGTAATTCTTGTATGATAATAGCTAGTGAGCTTTTACCGCTGCCATTACTTGCTAATAACTGTGTTATCGGAGTATTGTTTAGCTCTAGTACGTTATCAGACCCATAACTGAACATATTACTGAACGATAGTTTTTTAAGTACTACACTCATATTTTTACACCTAAACTGTTAAATAGCTCTAACACTTCTTTTTTATTGTTTATCTTTATAAAGTCAAGGTACATACTAAGCTCTTCTGGTAATGTCTTGTTTACTAGATCTAGTTTAGAATTTTCTTGAGGTTTGTCTGCTATTTTCTTATCAAGCAGTTCGTGGCTTTGAACTTTGCTTAGTTTATCAATACTTCCGGTAACTTCATACACTATATGATGCACAGGATCTGATTTTAGTTCTGTACCTGCTTCTACCGTTTTTCTTATGAGTTTAGGTAGATTGAGGTCTACAAACTCTATGTCGTAGTCGGTATCGCTTCTATGAGTAATAATATCTACTCCATATGACCTATTACCGTCTCTGTCAAAAGTAGTATTTAGTGGGCTACCAGGATAGTATATAGGGTAGTCTTTATACTTATGGTTAAAGTGTAAATCACCTAGCAATACAAGGTGCCAAGGTCTTAACTTCTCAAAGTCAAACTCTGGTGTAATATGTGGCGGTACCTCACCACGTATATGAGTTACGAGTATATCACCTTCTACTGCTTTAGGTATATTTCTTACCTGCATCTCTCCATAAGGAAACAGCTGAAAGTATTTTCCATTTATTTCAACTCTTTTATTGGTAGTAGATAAATGGAAGTTACTATTGTTAATTACATTATCTTGCTCAAAATACTCAAGAAAGCTTTTACCTTTGGTAGACGCTTCATGATTTCCAGGTATTGCTAATGTAGGCTTTTTTACTGCATTAGCGTAGCTGAGGAACAAACAAATCTCATCAGGTTCTGGTTTTTTGTCGAATATGTCCCCAGATATGACTGTTACGTCACATTCTTTTTCTAACTCTAGGAGTTTAGAGAATAGCAGGTTAAATCTATTTACCTGCCACTCATAGGGTATTTTCTTCTTATGTAGATTTATATGTATATCAGCTACGCTAAGTATTTTCATGGTCCCGGTCTTAGTAAGTTGTTAAGGTTTCCTTCAAACGTAAAGGAACCGACATGGTTAAGTTTAGTGTTTGGATCTACCCAAATTTCCCCACCCATATCTTGCCAGCGCCTACAGAAAGTATAATCTTCGCTTAGATACCTTCTATCTTTTGGGTCTATCATAGTATCCCATAAGGCATAGCAGTACTGGTTGAATCTAGGATCTATTGAACTATCATTCTTATAATGTAGTTCTGGATAGTGCTTAGTCATTTTTTGAACTACTTCTTTTTTAACTAAGAAGAAGCCAGTCGAGGCATCTAATACTTCTACTGTGCCCATGTGAGACCTGACTCTGTTAGTACCTGGCTCTACTTTCAGGTTTATAGCATAGTCCGCACCAAAACTAGCTAGATTATCCTCACCTCGTAGCGCTGCAGCCTTTACCATACCCCAATTTATAGTTTTCTTTGGGTATGCTGCTGCAATAACATCTTTATCCATCGCCAACATGCGTATGATGCTATCTGGATCAAATTCAATGTCGGCATCAATAAACATTAAGTGTGTTGATGCTTCATCCTCTAAAAACATTGCTGTGAGTATGTTTCTAGCTCTTGGTATTAGGCTTTCATTTCGCAGGGTGGTTATTCTAAACTTTATACCGTACTGCATTAGTACTTGGCTAAGTCTAAACATACTTAAAAAGTACTGATCAGTTACCAGGCCGCCATAGCAAGGGGTAGCGAAGAATATATTCATACCTCGTAGGTATTCCATATTTATAGCTACCTTATCTCCTTCTATAGATTTAAATCCAGCAGGTAATCCAGTAGCTGGGGCAGGTTTTTCCTGCCCCTCACTACTATCAGTATTCATGTCAGTTAATTTCTTTTTAGTCATTATAGATCTTCCATAGTCTCTGTGCTACGTAGATCTTCTGCTGTTTCCTCAGTGAATAGAGAAGTATTTTCCAATAGCCATTTCTTTTGTTCTTCATACGATTGACGCTTGAAGATAGAATCTAGATTGTACATCTCAATCTCGCGCTCAGTGCCAGTTAGCGGTACTGTATTACGGCTAGGCATTACAGTATATTTAACGTTTTGAGGTAGTGGTCCAGTTTTTTCTTTACGAATAGTAAGATCATATCCATTATCTGGGTCTGCTGGGGAACCGTAATCTGGATCACGTGCATAGTCAATAAGTTGTTTAAAAATTGTAGTCTTTAGATCCATCAGCTTCAGTTTACCATCAGCACGATCAATAACGTTTACCACATATGCAAATTGGGGCTTTTCGTTATAAACAGACTCATCTAGTTCACGGAAAGGGTCACGTGCAGAGTTAAATTCTTCTGTATCCCTATCAAAGCTAAGGCATTCTAGAGGATGCTTTTTTCCTTCGTTAGTAGTCACCCAACGAACGTAACGAGGAAGTACGTTACCAATAATACGCACACGAGTGCTGTCCTTATCTAGTTTTACGCGTACAATCTCAGTACGATCGCCTCCACCACTCTGTGGCTTTTTTAGTTGTGACCAGTCGCGACCCATTGGTTTAGTTGTCATAGTTGTTTCTCCAGTGTGAATTTTAGTTTTGAGTTTTCGTGTTTTATAAAGGGGTTTTTCCAGTAAACCTCTTCAACATAGTTTTCAGGAACCCAGCAGTTTTTATTACCGAGGCTTCTCTGTGAGAGAATATATAGATATTCTGATTTTAAGTAGGGCGAGATTTTCGCATGTAGAAAAGATCCGTTTGTCAGGTAACTTTGCGGTTCTTCACATCGAAAGTTAGAAAAAATACCGTTCTTACTTTCTAATATCAGCTTATTATGTATTAACGAGTAGTAGTTGTTACCTATGTTTAGTTTTTTCTGTAGCATTTGATGGCTGCCAGCTATACGAGGTATTAACGGATTACTTTTGTTAATAAAAAGGCAGAACATAAGTATAACCTGATTGTCAGGGATTCTGGTTATTCTATTTAACTCATACCAATTAAACTGTACTATCATAATACGTTCTTTTTAACCATCAGTCAACAGACATTTTTAAGAGTTCTAGTCTATTGTTTAGACTGTTAAATACACTGTCCCAATCCTTGTAGTGTTGTTGTCTAATATCGGTTACAGAGCGATACCATCTATTTTCAGTACCATGCAAGCCCCATCTCCAATCAGCAGACCAAGCATGTAGCATCAGTACAGGCTTACCTAGTCCTGCTGCTAAATGGGCTATCATAGAGTCAACAGTTATAACTAATGAGCAGTCCTGTATGACTCTACAAGTATTTAATAGTCCTTGCATGTCTGACTTAGCTGATACTAGGTTAGGTGCTGCAACAAGGTCTTCGTCTCTATCAATCTGCAAAGAGACAAATTCTATGCTTTTATGCTCGTCTATTAATGCGTTTATATAGTCCGTAGGTATAGATCTTAGAGAGTCATTTGCGTGATGTACTGAGCCTTTCCAAAATATCCCAACTCGGTTTGTATATTTTCCTAGGGGTTCTGCCTTAAACGGTAATATTGGTACGTTGTGAGGCTTTATCTTTAAGTGGTACCCAAGACTCATTATAGGCAGTACGCAGTCATATTCTTCGTTTACTCGATCTACACCCCTTACAAAAACGTCCCTAACGTAGTCTGATAGATTATGCTCTATAAATTCTTTTGGAGATTTTACAGTACCTTCTGACATAGGTAAAAATGTGTTAGGCAATACCATAATATCTATATTATTACAATGCTTGAATACTTCAGGTGTTAGATGAGAGAACTGTAATAGGTCTCCTATGCCTTGTTCTTGGAATAGAAGTATGCTATCATACTCAGTGAGTTCAGAAAAGTGTTTCTTACTTAGACACAGTAGATCTTTATAGGCGTATTTGTTAGTTTCTAGTCTAGCCTCGTGTAGTCTCCAGCCCCTAGAAAAATTACCTCTTAGTATTTCTAACATGCCTTCTTGGTATATTGTATCGAGTACCATAGCCTTATCAGAACTCATTTCAGCTATCTTACAACTGTTTATAGCCTCATCTACCATATTTAGGTTAGCGTACACAGATACTAAGTTTTTGTGTGCTATCGAATTGTATTGATCGTAAGTTAGCGCCTTTTCTAGTATGATTCTAGCTTGAGGTATTTGCTCTAGGTTTAACAAGCACCCACCCCATCCTGATAATATATCTACCAGTAGCTTGGTGTTAGTAGTAAGACTGGATACATAGCTATCAAACGCTTTTTCAAATAAAGAATCCGCTTGTAGCTGTACTTTCTTATCCGTAGGTTTTGATTTACTAAGAATAGTGGCCATAGTAAGTAAGTTCTTGGGCTCACTACTATTTATGGTAAGTGCGTGGCTAGCACACTCTTCCGCCCTTTCAAAGTCTCCTAACTCCAAATATGACCCTGCTAACCCTATTAGGACTTCTTCATTTATGGGATTAGCTATTAGTGCTCTTTCAAATGCTTGAATTGACTTAACGTAATTACCTTCTAGCTGATGAAGCCATCCATCAAAGAAGTGATAAAGCTCACTACCTGGCTTGTAGTTCTTACGTATTAGTGCTCTAGCAGTAGACAATTTGCCGCTGTATATAAGATCTATTATCTTATTAGCTGCTAATCGTTTAGTGTGGGAAAGTTGTTTCTTATGTACCATTCTAACCTATTTCTTTGTTGTGCTTGTACTATAGCACCGGAAAGCCAAAAATCTACAATTAAAGGAGATTTCTTATCTGGATGCTCTCTTTGTATTCTACCTATTCTCTGTTCTAGCTTTGCAGCATTATTGTTAGGGCAGGTAAAATATATGGTATCTAATCTATGACAGCTAATACCTTCGTCAAATATTTTAGTAGTTAGTATTGCATTATATTTGGTTCCGGCATTTTTCAGTATTTCATCTCGGTTCTTTGTAGCACCTACCAGTAATACACTATTAGGTATAAGAGCTCTTAATTGCTCTAACATTTCAATTCTCTCACTTAATATGAGAAGACATCTACCGCTGGCTATTTTGTCCCTGGCATGTGTAGCTATAAGATTTAAGTATGCGGTATTACCTCCTAGCTTAGTTAGCTGTTTGGTCCAGTCTCTATTTGGGTTTATTATAGGAAATCCCACACCAGTTTTTACCACTTCTACACTAGGTATTAGTTTACTTACGTCTTTAGCTATAACTTTATTAGGGCCAAAGTAATCAGGTAATATTACATGTAGCCCGTCTTTTCTCCAAGGAGTTGCGCTTAGGGCTATTTTAACTTTAGCATTTATACCGTTTACTACTTTACTAAATGTTTCAGCCGGGCATAGATGAGCCTCATCTACAAACATAACTTCAAAGGTATCTTGTATCTTGTCTAGCCTTTTAATAAGGCTTTTATATATGCCTACGGTTATTGGTTTTATACTCTCTCTACCGTCTCCTATAAAACCAATGTCAGTTCCTGATATTAACTTCTTTAGTTCTCCGTGCCATTGCTCGGCTAGCAGTTTGGTGTGGCAGACAATTATAGTTGGTTTTTTGTATGTCCCTACTATATAAGTACCTGCAAATGTCTTACCCCAACCACAAGGCGCTTGTATCAATCCGCTAAAAAGCTTATCTCCTGCAAGTAACTTATCTACTGTTTCTTGCTGAGTTTCTCTAAGAGAGCCGTTAAAAGTCCAGTCCTGTTTGTCCGCTATGAATCTATTGTCAGTTAGTTCTAATATGTTTAGTTTATGCCAAGCCCCACTAGGAACACTACACATGCCAGTTTCTTCATCATACTCTATGGTAGAATAAAATGAATCGGCTAGATTGTACGTAAACAATACGTATCGAAGCGTGTGAAGATCAATGTCTACTAGATCTGATTTATGAAAGTATATCTTATCAGATATAATAGCTTTCTTAACGGTGTACTTGACTTTGCTGTTCATAATGTTATTTCATGTACAGGCTCGTAGAAGCTAGAAAAACGATATAAATGCCATACCTCGTCTATGTATACAATGGTTATATACTGTTCCATTAACGTTGCAGGATCTACTATATTTTTTGATAATTTAAAAGGGTAACTTACTGTGTTTAGCCATATTAGATTGTCTCTTACTTTTACTACCTGTACTGTCCTTGCTTTGAATTTTTGTTTCTGACGAAAGTCATAAATTTTAGCTTTTGAATCTATAGCCCATTCTATAGGCTTAGACACTAGTTGACTAATATTTGTGCACGTATAGTCAAAGAAAAAGAATTCATCTTTAACTGATACGTAACGTTTCAATAAGGATGTTTTTTCTTTATACTCGTCAATAGTGTGCCATTCGTCTTCCTCTGTTCTTTTTACAGAGATAGAGTTAAGCCGTATAGTAAAATCATACGGCTTTTTCTTTAGTGCGAAGATAGGAAATTCTACTCCGTAAAACTTACTTCGGGCCTTCATATGAATATAGTTCTCCCCATGAAGGACCAATTTCAACGTCTACTACAATCGGGCAGTTGGCAATGTTAACGCCACGATCTTTCTGTAGATTGGATTTCAACTGTCGAACATACTCGTCTACATATTCATCTGCTACTTCAGCAACCACAGAGTCGTGTACTGTTGCAAACACACAAATTTTGTCGCGTAATCCATTCTTCTCGATCCAGTCGATTGTGTCGATAAGTCCTAGCAAGTTTACGTCACTAGCTACGCTCTGTACTAGGAAGTTAAGACCACTACGTGCGGCATGTGTTGCAGTAGCGCGGTTGTCAGCTTTAGCTTCTGGTAGGCGACGCTTACGTCCAAACGCACTATAGATAAAGTAGTTGGAGTTAATCATGTCAAGACATGTATCAATCCAACGCTTAAGAGCGTTAGCTTCTCTAAAGTATTTTTGGATGAAGTCTTTAGCTTCTGCAATAGTTACGTTTGCTGTTTCAGCGATCTTACTAGGTCCGGCACCGTAAAGAATACCGAAGGTGATAGCCTTAGCCCACTGACGCTCGTTAGGATAAAGTTTCTTAACATCGTCAACAGGACAAGAGAGCTTGAACATATTCTTAGCAACGTAAGAGTGGAAGTCCATCTTCTCAATGAAAGCTCGTTGTAGGAACTTATCGTTGCTAAGTGCCGCAGCAATATAAACTTCTGCAGTGCCAAGGTCGGCCTGGATGATCTTGTATCCTGGGCGGGCCTTGAATACTTTCTTAATGCCTGCATCCTTATCGCGCGGCAAGTTCTGATAGTTAAGAACACCGCTAGAGCTTAGACGTCCGCTAGTAGTACCAGTCACGTTAAAGCTACTACGAAGTCTATTATCACTATCCAGACCGTCACGAATATTCTTTAGATAAGTCTGGCTCAGTTTTACTTTTTTGCGAAGATCTAGGATTGCTTCTGTGATTGGGTGCTTTAGGCTTTCAAGAACTTCTGCATCAGTGCTGAACGCGCCAGTTTCAGTTTTCTTGATAGGCTTTAGCTTTAAGATGTTAAATAGGATTTCACGTAGGTGAAATACACTATTAGGATTGAATGTTTTTTGTTGACGCTCTTCAAACTCTTGCACAGCTGGATGGAAAGCCAACTCATTCATAGTCTCTTCAATATCAATCTTATAGTCTTCAATAAGATCTTCAAGTACTTTTAAGTCAATCGGTCCACCATTCTCTTCGATATGAATGATAGTACGAGTTACTGGCTTTAGAATTGTTTCGTAAAGCTTAGTAAATTCTTTACTAGCCCAAATCTTAGGGCTGAACTTGTTGAATAGTTGGAATGTGGCATCGCCGTCCTTACAGCCGTAAGGAGCGAGAATTTCAGGGGGAAGCATACCATAGTTGAAGTCCTCAAGCTTAACCTTGTGCTGACGACACCAGTTCTTCTTGTACTCATCTAGCTCCCGTTCATAATCCCCAAGATCGGTAAACTTTAGAGCCAACGGCTTTAGGCCGTGAGTACCTACACTCTCGTCCAAGCAGTAGTGCATAAGCATAGTATCTTCAAAGTCTGGGAAGTCAAACCCATACTCATAACGGATGAACTGAATATCGAACTTACTGTTGTGGAATACGCACTTCTTAGTTCTGAAGATTTCCTCGAACTCGTCGTAGTAGTGTTCAACGATGTGAGCGTCTACGTACACACCCTCGTGAGGTTTAGTACTGAATACGAAACCTAGGATAGAGCCTTTGCGTGGAGATAGAGAAGTAGTCTCAGTATCGACTGATATTACTTTTACTTCAGGGTCTTGGAGCTTGCGCAGATAAGGAAGAAATTCTAGTTCGTCTGTATAGTGATGATAATTCTTCTCATGTGCGATAACTTCTTCGCCGTTGATAAGTTTTTTCAAACGGTCAAAGGCCTTCTGAATATCATCACGATATTGGGGTTTGATAAAAGTCATGTTAGGGTCTAGGATAGGTAGATATTTTTCATTTACAACAATGCCGTTGTATTTAGTTATACCTGTAAGACCGCATACGTATTTGAGCGGTTCTGCCCCGATTGGGCAAACCACATCAAACTCATCTAGAACTGATAGAGTTAAGTCTACATCCTTCTTAAGGATTTTTTCTTTAGGTTCAGAGCTTAGGTATATAGTTTCAAACTTAATATTGCCGGCATACTCTCTGAACAGTGCTGGAATATTATTTTTAAGTGGCGAACTTAGAACGATTGCTAGTTTCATGTATTACTCTCATGTTAGTTTCAGAGTTTATATTAGCTGATTAATGAGCATTAGTCAACAAGAAATTCAGATAAATAAGCTTCTGCTTCCATCTCGTCGATAGAACCAGGATCTTTACCATCATCCATATTAACTATTGATGTGTGTATTGCTCTTTGGGACAGTAGTTTTTGTATCTTACCAGCTGCTTGCCTACCTGGGGTGTCTCCGTCCATCATAATAATGACATGCCTGCACCCATATTCATCTAACATTTTAGCTTTACCAGCATTAAAGTTGTTAGTACCAAATATACACAGAGTATTAGTATAACCCATGTCGTGCATGTTTAGTGCATCAAATATACCCTCAACTAGAATTACTTGTGTAAAGTCTTTTACTGCATCTAGAGGGTATAGCACGGAACTCACATCAGCACCTGCAGGTCTACGCATATATTTAGGCATAGATAGATTTTTAGCATTTAATACTGTGTGCCTACCTTCAATAAACTTTAGCTTTCCAGATTGATGTACAGGTATACATATGTAATCATCCATATTATCATATGTAGTCATAAAAGCTCCAAACTTATCTAATGTAGACTGACTAATTCCTTTGAACGAGTGCTTAACTGGGAACCTTGGCTCTGGTAAGTAGATAGGCTTGTCACCTCTAAGCTGATCTAACTTATCCTGTAAGCGTTTTATTTTAAAACCTTGTTTGGATAGAGGCTCTACTGTAAATATAACGCCAAGCTCTTTCATGAGCTTGGTTGTGTCGCCTTTAAACCCACAAGCAAAGCAGTTAAATACACCTTTTTCTAGATTGTATGATAGGCTAGGATTGCTATCTGCGTGCTCCCCACTGAAACATTTCATATTGATTTCATAAGGGTTATTAGGATTTATTTTATACTCTATACCCTTTTCAATAAAAACTTTTTCAATCTCGTGCAACTTGATTATCTCCAGGCCTTACTCTATAGTTATCTTCATCACAATCAGCAGTACTTACTTCAAACATTTCACTATCATCTTCCAATGCTTCTACTTGGTGTATTGTCAATGGATATATTCTAATGCTATCGCCTTTATTTAATACGCTCTCTTTTACTATAGCCTCCCTATGGTCTAGAAGTCGTAGAATAAAACTACCGCTTGTTACATACCAGCTCTCATCTTTTTGAGCGTGGAAGTGCATAGAGAATTTGTTGCCTTTTTTAGTGAAGTGTAATATTTTACCACAGTATAGATCATTAGTGGCAAATATATACTCATAGCCCCAACCTTTCTTTACAAATCCGTTAAATCTCGTTACGTTCGACATATTGTGTACCTTTCTTTGTTACTGATATTGATGCAGCCCTGTTAGCAAACTTAATAGCCCTATTAATGTCCTTACCTTCAGATAGTGCTACTGCCAACCCGGCTATAAAACTATCTCCTGCACCAGTCACATCTATTGCTTGTATTGGGAGGGCGGGGCATATCTTTGCTACTTGACTAGTTACATGTAGACACCCTAAACTGCCTAGCGTAATTATTAGGTTATTTACTTCTAGGTCTCTAATAGCGTCATCAAGTATACCACTATGTAACTTGTTTAGCGCATCAGTATTATCATCAGGCATATCCATATTGATATACTCATAAAACTCTTTAAGGTTCGGCTTTAATACATATACACCTCTAAAGTCAGCTAAATTAGACTTAGAGTCTACAAGAACCTTAGCTCCTGACTCTATAGCCCTGCTTATGAGTTTTTTAGGTTTATTTATTGTACCTTTACCATAGTCACTAATAAGAATTATATCTGGAGAATCAGCAAGCATAGTATCGACCAAGAATTCTTCGTAGTGCCTAATAGTTGAGTCTATATCAAGTCTGGCAATGTAATTGCCGTTGCTGTATATCCTAGTCTTTACTACATCTGCCGAAATATTATTGGTAGTAAAATACTTTAATCCTGATGTCCTTAGCTTATCGAGCAGCTTACCTTCTTGGTTTACGGAGCAGTACAGTTTTACTTCTCCGCCCAAGTAATATATATTAAGAGCAGTATTACCTGCTCCTCCAAGACTAGTTATAGGCGAGTTTATTACCACTACTGGGGCAGTATGGCATTCAGGAGACTGCCTAGTAGAGCTTCCATATACGTACTCATCTAACATTATGTCTCCAATAACACTTATCATCCTAGGTCACCTACATTTTCTTTAGTGTCATTTCCATATTTATTTAAAATCTTACCACCGATAACTTCTGTACTCTTTTCAGGTATTACCTTTAGACATTCCCAATCCATATGCACATTAAACTTCATACTCTTACCGTTACGAATCTTAGTAATTTCAAACGGAAGAACGTTAGGATCTTCGTTTAGATCAGCAGGGGTAAATCTAAAGCTTCTATCGGCAGAGTCAAGGACACCCTTAGCGAAGCGTGCTTCGCCTGTTGCGTCAATCTGATAAGGGCTCATAACCATCTGATCGTATTTTCTACTTAAAACTTTTAAGCTATCAGCTAGTCCGATCTGACTTTTCCAATCCATACGGTCTTCTACCTTAATAATGTTTAGATAGTCTACAACAGTAGCCCTAACATCGTACTTTTTAGTAAGCATGTTTAGGTAGTGGTCAATTTTAGGAATGGATAAGTTTACATCGTCGATGATGTGAAAACGTTTAGTCTTGAAAGGTACTCTGCCACTTTTCAGTGCGAAGTCAAAATCTTTCACATTACCGTCACGTATGAGCTTATCATACAACGACACGCCTTCATCACATTTTTCATAGAAAGTGTCTAGCTTGGTTTTAGCTACTACTAGTCTATCTTCTGCATTGAGTTCGTTTCTAAGGAACTTCATAAAAGGAATACCGCTCAACATACTCATTAAGCGATAGTAAACTTCTACAAATCGCATTTCAATAGAGAAGAATGCAACCGAGTTATTGTTATTTAAAAACTGATGCTTAGCGGCATTGAGTGTGATGATGGATTTACCAGAACCGCGACGACCGCCAAACATGATAAGTTCTTGCAGGCCAAATCCGCCGTTTACAACATCGTACTCAGTAGATAGACCGCTAGAGAACATAACAAAACGTTCACCTTCTTGGATAAGGTCCATTTTAGCTACGTCAAATAGCTCTTCTCCGTCAGGCATGAATTTATGCAAATCCAAGATGTGAGTCTGAATTTTGTCAATAATTTCAATGCGTTCTAACGACTCTAGCTGGCCGATAAAGTTATCTAGCCAGCCGATTGTTTCTTCGCGAATGTAATAGTCCTGTAGTTGCTCAGCCAAGAACTCACTAGATAAGTCTTGGGCCTTTGCGCTATCAGTTAGAATCTGGGACTCTAAGTACTCCCTAGTATGACCGCTTTTCTGTAGTTCGTAAAACTCTTGAGTAGTAGGGATACGCATGTGCTGTTCATAGAATTTTTGAATCCTTTTGAACAACATCAGGTTAGTATCTGTAAAGAACTTATGAACTAGTTTGTTGTAGAAGTCTGTGCTTTGAGTATCAAGAAGTCTCCTGATTGATGCTTTTTGAATGTCTATAGCCATTATTATTTATGTACCACCGGAAATAGATCTGATCTAGGAACGAATATTTTTTTGAAGGCGTACTCAGTGTCAACCCAGACTCCGTAGTGTTCTCTACCAGTATCAGCAATTAGATCTTCCACACGCTTGATGTGCGCTTTTAGAGATTCCAATTTCCAATAAGAGCCATCTTCTAGCTCCCAATAAATCTGATAGTGAATATCCATTACAGGTTCAGGATGTTTACTTTTCTCAGTCCACGGATGTAACTCTACCCAACGCTGTCTACCTTGTCGTAGCTTTTCTGCATACTCTTCATCGTACACCTCAGTGATGATTGCAAATGCGTTCTCTGGGCCATAAAATACTTTATCATTTACCTTGAACTTTACATCTAGGTCTTGTACAATATGCTCAGTTTTAGCAGCAGCATTCTTAGCACGTGCTCTGATAGGCACGTTCATCTCCATAAGAATGGTTTTTACTTTTTGTGGGGAGATGTAGTATCGAGTAGCGATAGCGCTTTGAGCTTCCCCGTTAATATAGCTAGACGCAATGTCTTTGCGAATAGCCTGGGTTATCTCCATAGTCTTTGCTTTTTCTTTGAGTTCTTTAGCGCGTTGTTCCTTCGCCCTAAAATCCTCAATAATTTTATTTAGGCGTGTAGTATTGTAAGCAATACCTAGATGCTCACAGCAAGCCTTTTTTGTTTTACCAGCTTTGATCATCCAAATTACTTGTCTGATCTTTGCTTCTGGAATTTCTTCTTTTTCTTTTTGTGTAACTGCTTTTGCCATTAATGAAAAAACCCATCAGTGTGTTAATGATGGGTTAAGATTAGCATAAAAACCAGCACATGGCAAGATAAATTTTTTAGTGTATTGCAACCTTTTCTGTTCCTATAGCGTACAAGTCATTTACTATCTCTCGTATAAGACCTGTTTTTGTATATATAGCAGTATAGTTATCTGCCAGCATATCATTTGATCTATACAGTTTCTCTAATATGAAACTAGACTTATAAGCATTTTCAAGCTGTTTAAATCTATCACTACCTTTGGGCACATGAGTATAAAAACGACAAATAAGAGCGTAGATATAATTATCTAGCTCTTCAAAAGGCAGTTGCAATATTTCATTAAGTGTTTCGTCGTCTAATTCGTGTAGATAGAAATAACTATCTGTATTCAATAACTCTCTCAAAAAAATAGGGAGGCAGCTTGACACTGCCTCCCACGGTTTAATTACTCAGCTACGGACTTTGGTGTGTAGTCTTTTGCAGATAGCTTACGACGAGACAGAACAGTTTTAACACCGCGTTCGCTCTTGTCGAAGTGAGCAGCCAATTCAGCAACAGTGCTGTTTGGAGCCATATCTTCGATACCTTCGTAGGCGTCAGTTTTAGCTGCTTTCTTATCACGCTGTGGAGCGGACAGCTTCATTGAAAGTAGTTTACCGCGAATTTGTTGAACAGTTTTATCTAGTTCAGAAGCGATATCTTCAATGAATGCACCCCCTTCCACTAGCTCAGCAATGCGAGCTTCTTCTTCGGCGGAATAAGTGCGTGGAGCAACTTTCTTCTCAGCTGGCTTGATAGCGCCAGTTAGTTCTAGGCTTAGAGCCTTACCATTGATTTGGCGAGCGGTGAACTTGCCACCAGCGATAGCTTCAGCAATTTCTTCGGCAGTGTGGGTGCCATCATTTGCTTCTAGGAACTCACGTAGTTCTTCGGTTTCTGCTTCAGTGAAGGTTGGAGCGGCCTTTGGCTTGTGTGGGACGTCAAAGCCCTGCTTGCGTAGCTTAGCAGTGACTGAGCGACGTGGGAACTCGAACTCGTTGCAAAGCTGTTCGATGATTTCTTCTGTTACGCCATTAGCGCAAGCAGCTTCCATACGTGCTACCATTTCTTCTGTGTATTCAAATTTTGCCATTTTATATCCTCTATATATAGTTTTGTTGTGGTTTTGTTTGTTACTGTTGAGCGTTCTCTCAACAACTTCAACTAATGTATCAAAACAAGATCAACTTAGCAAGAAAAAATTTGTTTTAATTTTTGTTTATTGCTTATTTGTTTTTTCTTGTTTTCTGTCTTGATGATTTACTATACGATCAAACTAAGCAACCAGCAAGCTTAATTTTTATTCTCCAGAGTGCTTTGCTCAAAACGAAGTTTTACTGCGTCTACTAGTATTTCCAGGTTAGACTTCTTTGAGAGATTTACTCCGTCTAGTGTTATGCCTAACATACTTTCTAGGTCTATTATCATGCTCTTTACACTACGCTTACCGCTCTTGTCTATTTCAGGTTTTTTATATATCTTTAGCTGTACTAACTTACTGATTATACTTCTGTTATTTTTACCAAAATATTCAGCTATATCAGTTACTTCCATTTCGTCTGTAAGATAGAGCTTAACTAGTTCAGCCTCTTCTTCTTCATTCCATACTCTAACGTTCATTATCTATGTCCTCAAACAATTCTAATTGTCTTTCATCTATCAACCCATTTATTTCGTCATAATAAAGTTGGGTTAGTAATTTTCCAGCATCTGTAAACACATAAGCTAATATATCTACGTATTCTGCTTTTACTGCAATTCCTTTTTTAGTTGGAAACCAAGTACCTTCGTCCTGGTCTTCCATATACTCTCTAAGGTGTACGTACCATTGATGCCTAAACTGGTTTACAGTTACTTTTATACCTTTACCGTTTTCTGGTGGGGCAATAAATCCAAAATCATATTCTGACACTCATTGTCTCACTCTCCTCGGAATAGCGCTAGCGTTTATTTGAGTTAACGTTGCTGCGTATAGTTGTGCTACTTCTGACCATGTTTGCAGTCTAGATGTATCTAGTTCTGGTTTGGGCTGTTCTACTGCTGCCTTAATTGCCATTGCCAGACTATTTCTATCTGGTTCTAGCACCCACCTATGTTGCCCCATGTCACTCATACTGTCACCGGTCTTAATAGCAAATATCTCATATGGATTCACTACTCGGCGACTGCTATTTATCCTGTAGCCGTTTGCAAATTCATCAGTGGGTCCGCCTGCAGTTACTATTGGTATACATCCACAAGCTATAGCTTCCTGTACGTGCATACCAAACCCTTCCCCTCTGTATGGATGCACTACAAAGTCGCATGAACCATATAGTTTGGCTATTTCTTGCTCACTCATAGATTCATCATTGTAAACTATGCTAGCACAGTTAGTCTTGTGCTGAAGAGTTATTATATCTTGCAGTAGACTACTGCGACCATATACCTGAGGGGTATCTTTGATTACTAGCTCTATATTTAGATTTTTATTAGTTATTTTAGACCATACATCTAATAGTATGTCTACCCCTTTTCTAAATTGATTACATCCGACGTATAGGAACCTGATTTTATTACTTGTAGGATTATTTCTAGTAGACGTATTAAATACTGATTCGTCATAACCATTAGCTATGTTGTATACTTTTTTTGGATCTAATCCTGCATTTTTATAAATGTTTGCAGTCCACTTGCTAGGTGTTATTACTGCGTCAGCAAACGTATCAAACTTATACTGCCACTCACTAGGTATAGAAGAAAACTCCCAAGGCTGTATATACACTACCTTAGTATCATTAGATTCTGGCCACCTCCATATAGGTGGATAGGAATGTCTTAGTTGAACATCTACTATACTAGCGGGGCTTTCTAATGATTGGATATAGTCTATCTCATCAGGGTTTACTCTGTACTCAGAATTAGGAGAATCTAATGCTATAATGTTTAAATTAACTAGCTTACCCAACTCACAGGCTAACTTTCTATTGACTATTGATAGCGAGTGGTTATCATAAAACTTACCTATAAACTCAACTTGCATATATTAATCTCGCTTCCTGTTTTAAATAGTTATCCAGATCTTCTTTGCTAACAAACTTTAAAGTCGGCCATTGGGCTCCAGAACCGTGTGTTTTAAAGTTAATCATAGAGTGGTAATTATCTTTAGTAACTTGTCTCTGCACATCGTAGAACGGATCTTGTTTACTTTCTATCGAATGCCCAAAATTATTTATTTTTTTATCTAGTTGTTCGTCCGTTCTGCAAAAGCTAAAATGCTTAATGCCCAATGGACTTAGTATTTTCTTTTGGCTGTTAGTCCATCTGCAATATGTAAAAGTATGAATGTCTCTATCAGCAGTAAATCCTTGTATATCTTTTTTGAAAGCTCTCTGTCTATCTTCTTCAGCTATTAATAGATACCCGTCGTCAAACTCTTTATACATAAGATACCAAGTAAACATAAGTTCTACGTCTCGATAATCTTGTACGATAGGACAGAAATCAATAAAAAACTCATGCGCGTTAACTAGTACTTCGTCAGCATCAAAACTAAATACCCAATCGTGCTCACATTTAGATTTTAAGAAATTTCGTTCGTGAGTGTCATTCTCTATAGGAGTCCTGCTTCTATGAAAATTATCTTCTATTATATTTATCTTGTTATCTACGTCTATTGACTTTAATTTGTTCCACAGAGATGCTTCGTCGAATGAAAACCTATTACCGCTCCAACTTATTCTATCTTTGTCTAATCCTAGTACTATTTCATCTACATAATCATAATAACTTAGTATGCTATCTGGTAGAAAATCAGCATCATAGCTTATCAGACTTATTACGCTCTTCTTCCGTATATGTTTCATATAATCCTATGCCTCTTTTCCAGTTTTCTTTTATTATTTGAAAAGCAGCTCGTCTTCTAGCAGCTTTCAAAGCTCTTTTATGTTTGTTTTTTACCAGTATTTGATTATTATTATTCTTTTTCATCATCCACCCAAATATCTATAGTCCTCATTAAGTCGCTTCCATGCCATTTTTTTGTAAATATGTAATGATTTATTGAGGCTTGTTCTTGTTTTCTCTGGTCTTGTTGTTGGATTCTCTTGTTGTCTTTACCTTCAAAGTGTAATAGCTTAACTGGCGTTTGATAAATCTTCCAACCAAGCTTACGGGCAGTAAGACAGTAATCCACATCGCGATAGTAAGTCCAGTAATAACTAGGGTCAAAGGAACCACAATCACGGATAACAGCCCTGCGGATATAAATCCCGCCAAACGTAACCCAGGATACTTCTCTGAGGAGGTCGTATTGTCCTTTGTCTTCTTCCAAGTCTCTAGATGTGCTTGAACTAAATAGCTCAAGTCCTCCTCCGAAATGTATCGCTTCTCCATTTACAAATCTGCCTCCCGCATGCTGTATATAATAGTTGTTATTTTCATTTTTGGCAGGATAAAGTAAGGTAGTACCAAATATTCCAGCTTCTGGATGCGCTTGAACGTAGTTCAATAAATCTACATACCATTTATTATTTACATCCTCTGGAATAGGCAGCATGTCTGCATGTAGAATTATTATATCATCATTTGGGTATAAATTCCAAAGTGTTTGATACGCTAAGTCGCTACCAATCCTACCTTCATCTTTCCAAAATACTACAGGTAGTTTATATCCTAGCGCCTTTTTAAGAGGTACTATCTCTTCTTCATGTATGTATGGCACTACTATTTTTACAGACATAGACTAGTATTCCTTTTGTTACAGTTAAAAATTATCGTTGAATAACTACCAGTATATTTTAAAAATGCTTACTGGTGCAAGGCAATTAACATTACGTTTTCTTAAGCACTAATAGTCCATTATTACTTTTTGTTTCAAAGTCTTTTACCCACTGAGGATTGTCTACTAGAAATTCTTCTATGGCTCTGTAGATTCCTGTATTATTTTTGTCATATTCGTGACGTCTAGGATGGTTATCGTCGCTATCTGGGTATCCTTCTCCGACAACGCCAAAAGTCTCTATATCATGAAACGCTATATACTTACGTACCTTACCTGCATGTAGCTCTAGTTCTTTTTTCAGTTGCTGGTAAACGTGCCAAGTATCAATAAATAATAGATCTGTTTCCTCTATATCTACTGCCAGTACGTCTGCTCCGATGTATGATACGTTTTTTCCAGAGTTTTTACATTCATCAATAAAATTCTTTAGTGCATTAACCTCACCAATCAGGTGTTTCTCTGGGGTTGCATATTGATAGTCATAAGAAACGAATTTTTTAGGATTGGCATGTATAAAAGTTACTGTGCTTCGACCACCTCTTGCACCCATCTCGGTCACGTGATCACATTCCATAGCGTATTTGTGTAGCGTAGGAAGTAGCTCATTAATATCTGAAGGTACTCTTAGCACATACTCATATGCTTGATTTATTCTATCCTCTATAGTAGCCGTCTGAGTTACATTTTCGTTTGAGTTTATGTGCGATACTGTTACTGTATATTCTTGTTCCATATTATTTATTAAATAACCTCTCTGTCCATGTTTTTGGAGTATTTTCGTTTATTATTTCTAAATCAAGATGATACTTAAACTGCCTAGCAGGGCTATTTTTTATCCATACAATAGTATCTCTTATCGTATCCTCTACTGTATTTTTAGTAGAGTATTCTAGCACTCTCTTAGCTTTGTCTGTACTTACCCAAGCGTCTTTTACTTCTCTAGGCCTTCCTGGTATATTATTTATATTAGGCTTTTTATTGAAGTGGATATGAACTCTATTGGCTAAGTCTTGAATAGTTATCTCTGATCCGTGATCTGGTCCTATGTTAAATACTTCTCCGCTAGATAGTGTATCTTTTAGCTCGTACAGCCTTATATAGGCATCAACACAGTCATCTATGTGAGAGAAACTACGTTTTTGTAGCCCATCTCCATACACATATACAGGTTTATCTTGCAGCACTAAGTTAGCGAATATACTCATAACATTTCTGAAAGGGTCGCTGTAACACTGATGAGGTCCGCACACGTTATGAGGCACCATATGAAATACTTTAATACCGTGTATATCATGCATTAAGTTTAGATGTTCTTCTGCATGTTTTTTAGCTAAGCCATATGGATCTACGGGGGTACAAGTATGATGTTCTTTAAAAGGTGCCACACCATTACCATATCTAGCCATAGAACTAGTATTTATAAACACTTTAGTTCCAGCTGATATAGCTGCGCTGCATACTCCGGCAGTCCCACTATATATGTTTTCTACTATTTTTTTAGGGCTAAAAACACTTAGGCCTTCATGTGCAAGAGCGGCGCAGTGTATTACAGTTTCTGGCTCATGCTGTTTGAATACTTCAGCTAGTTTATTATGATCTGTTACTATGTCTAACTCATAGTAGGTAAAATTAGTATCAGTTGGCATATTGCTGTAGTAACCACCTATCAAACTATCTATACCTACTACTTTAAAACCTAGAGATATAAACTTGTGAGATAAGTGACTGCCTATCAGACCAGCACTTCCAGTGATTATTATTGTTTTTGGTTTTCCCATATTTTTGTCCAATCTACTAGTGGTGTTGCATGTCTGTCAGTTAAGTGGCTAGATAGCCCTGGCATAGGACTTATACACGGTATTTGTTTAAATATATCCTCAAATATCCTATCATTACTAGTAGGTGCTGCTTGCTCTAGTTCTGGCATAATATCTAACCATCTTTTACCTAGTGCAACTACAGTCATAGTACAGCTGTCGATGGTTCTCCAATGTCTATCTTTACCTAATACTATATAAGAAGGTACTGGTGTTATATATCTATCTGGATAGTCATAACTTACGGCAAAGTTAGGCCAAGTAGCTAGAGTATCTTGCATAACTCGTATAGCGTTATCAGTATGCAAGTAATCATCTTCCACTATATAGTGGAGCTCCGTAGGATTCTCATTACAATGATACTTTAAGGAATCTACTAGAGTCACTGTATGTTGGTGAAACTTCCACTCATGATTAGGAACTTCTACTGTAAATATCTTACTAGTGTTGCACGTAGAAAGCATCCAAGATATAGTACTAGAATTTACTGAATCATGAATTATCACTACAGTATCAGTGTCATTAACGCTTTTTTGTAAAGATAACCAGCATCTTTTTAGTATTTCTGTTTTGTTTATATTACCATATCTAGTAACGTTACTAATGGTTTCTTGTTTTTCACAAGCTCTAAAGTAGATGAACAATATATAACTCCATGTAAATAAAAAAGCCCTT
>OGVU01000002.1_pt1 | contig 69008 bp, 65 predicted proteins | sample 1575861 | NCBI WGS metagenome assembly OGVU01 (sample SAMN07581532, study PRJEB24739) | freshwater metagenome | place: Singapore | collected 2015-01 | reverse complement strand
ATATGAACACATGGCTTGAGTAATGATAATTTAGAAGAGCTCTTAATTAAGTCCCAAGATAAAAGCAATTTCTTACTATCTGTTCTTTTACTGAGATCTATTGAAATCAAAGAATCTAAGATTTTAATTCGATACTCATAAGGAAGATAGTGCATATTTAAACCATAAAATCCTTTTCTATCTTCGGTTTCTGCATATGGAAACACTAGGGGATATCTATCCCAATATGGAAGAGTTGCTTTATGTTTAGCATCATATAGATAAAGATACAATCTACCAGGAACGATACGATTATCCCAATTAAGGTTATCATTATCTTTTAACATTCTAGCTGGAGTTACCCCTAAACCCTTTAACATCCTTGCTTGTTCATTAAACCACCCAGAACTCATAACAGCAGCATATTTCAGCTGATATCGATGAGTATCAAATACTTCTTGCATTGATGGATAAGTTCTGACTGCCATATATTATTTCTTCTTATGCTTCTTTAAACCAAGTTCATATTCTGTTATAATCTTAAATTCCCAGCCACGTTGAGAACAATATTGTTCTGCTGCTTCCCATTTAGACATGTTTTTCATATATGTCATTGTCTCTGTCAGATATCGTTTAGTTTGTCTTCCTGGATACACCGGAGGTGCAGTTTCCTTATGTGGTTTTACTTCTACTAAATACGTTTTTGCATTACCAGATTTTGTTATTACGTCAATTTGAAAATCTACGAAGTATCTACGAATTCTGCCATCAGTAGCACAACGATATGGGATTACAACTTCTTCCGATTTCCATTTCAAAACACTTGGGCTATATTCACACCATTCCATGAACTTCTTTTCCCAAGATGATCTATATATGATGTTAGTTGGGTTCCCATTATATTTTTCTGGAAATGTCAACTTATATATATTTTGGTGATATTTTGCCATTTGATTCATATAAATATATCATATTTAAGTTATTTATAAGGAATAACATGGACAGTATACAAGGAAGTAATTACAATATTTCCAGCTTAGAATACCCAAACGACTTACATGATAATTCTCAGTATGGTGGGAATAAAGTTATCTTCTTTATCAATGAACACAAAGCATCTAAGTTTAATAAAGCACCAAACGAAACTGTAGATCTTCAGAATCTAGATACAACTAGAGCTATTAACAGTGTAGTTGGCAGACCTTTATCATCACCTGCTATGACAATTGCTGGAATGGCTCCAAGTGCTATAACCGGGGGTATTTTGCTATCTTTATTTAAAGGAAGTATTTTACCAGGTGCGGCAGCACTTACCGCAGCATCTGGATTGGCACTTAATACTGCTGGAACTATTGGTGCCACTACAACCAGAGAAATGAAACGGCTAACTGCTGCAATTGCTTTACATATGCCGAATGATCTATCTATTCGATATGGTGTAAACTGGTCAGATGATGATATGGCTGGTAGTGATATGGCTGCTGCTGGAATGAACATTCTGGGAGAAGAAGGTGCTGGGATGATGAAATCTTTGAGCGATATGAATATATCGCAATTAGTCCAGAATGTAAAGGGTGCAGTCAATAATCAAAATAACAGAGACTTTGCTAGCGCAGCAGTAACAAATCTTGCCCTATCCAATGTTCCGGGCGGATCATATGTATCTGCCAAAACTGGTGTTGCACCTAATCCAAAAAGAGAGATGATATTTAAGAGTGTTGATTTTAGAACATTCTCTTTTACTTATACGTTCTTTCCCAGATCCGAAGAAGAAGCTAATAATGTAGATAATATTATCAAAACATTCAAGTTTCATATGCACCCAGAATACAAAGATACCAATAGCTTTCTTTATTTGTATCCATCAGAATTCGATATTCATTATTATACTAATGATAAAGAGAACGATTATATTCATCAGCATACATCTTGTGTTTTAACTGAAATGGCAGTAAACTATACACCAAACGGAAATTTTACCACATTCTCAAATGGTATGCCATCTCAAATTTCGATAACATTATCATTTAAAGAATTGTCTGCTCCTACAAAAGAAACAATTGCCAAACCATTTTCAACTGGAGGATTATAATGTACTTTTCAAATTTTCCAGATATGTTATATGATTTTACTATTGGAAATTCTACTCAGGTAGTTCAAATTAAAGATATCACTCGTAATATTCGATTTAGAAGAGATATTCTTTCTAATATCGCAATCTATGATGAGTATGATGTCATAGATGGAGAAACACCAGAGATTGTCGCCGAAAAGCTCTATAACAATCCAAATTACCATTGGATTGTTATGCTAATGAATGATGTTTATGATTACAGAAAGGATTGGGTACTATCTCAATATGATTTAGAACAATATGTTACACAAAAGTATGGGGATACCTTATATAATAGTCATCATTATGAATTAAATGGTTTTATAGTAGATTCATCCACTCCAGGTGCAACATCAGTATCAAATTATGATTATGAAATTAATTTAAACGAATCAAAACGAAGAATTAAAATAGTTCCAAAGTATTTGATTGATAAAATTTTATCAGATTATAAAAAGTTGATTTAATATGGAACAGATTATCAGAAAAGCCGGTGATATTGATATAGAGAAAGTTAATATAGTAACTTCTCAAGGAGTATATCAAGATATCGCACTTCAAGTAATTGGTATACAAATATTTGAAGACATCTATTCTCCCTTTATTACCGGTACTATTGAAATTAGAGATAGTTTAGATCTATTGAATGTCTTCCCATTGAATGGAGAAGAATATTTAGATTTAAAATTATCAACCCCAACCCTTCAAAATGGAAATATTGATAAGAGATTTTATATTTTTAAAATGTCTAATCGTATACCGGTTGGAGATAAATCTGCCATTTATACTCTACATTTTATTTCAGTTGAAGCATTATTAGATGTCAATAAGAGAATTAGTAAAGCATTTTCTGGTAAATGTTCTGATATAGCAAAATATCTACTAACAGATAAAGTACATGGATTTCAATTAACAGATAAGTTTGTTATAGAAGAAACATCTAATTCTACTAAATACATATCAAATTTCTGGTCTCCGGTTAAAAATATGATTGATGTTTGTAATACGTCAATTAATCAAAATGGAAATAGTTCGTATCTGTTTTTCGAATCTAGAAATGGATTTAATTTTGTATCTCTAGAGTTTCTATACAAACAACAATCATTTCAAAGTTTCGTATATGATAATTATGTTAGGGATGTCTTAGATAATGGAACTACCGTTAAAAATATAAACGAAGATTATAAACGTATTCGAAATCTTTCGATACCAACTGTCTATGATTATATTGAAAGAAACAAACAAGGAATGTTTGCATCTAAACTATTTACATATGATTTGACTACCAAGAAATACAACTCGTCAAATTATGATATGTTAGATACTTTTAAAAATCAAATTCATTTGAATGAATTTCCAATGGCATCTGCAAAGACAACGTATCGATACAATTCGTTTGTTATTGCTATGACAAAATACACCGGAAACTTTTCTGGATATGGCGATGTTACCAATGCATCATCTATTCAAAATAGAACATCTCTACTTGCTCAGAGCAATTCCAGTAAAATTGAGATAGTAATTCCCGGAAGATTGGATTATACAGTTGGACTAAAAGTACAAGTTAAAATCTATAAAGCAGAACCAACTTCTAATACTGATACTGAATTTGTTGATAACATGTTATCTGGTAATTATATAATATCTGCTATCAACCATTATATTAATAAGAATAAACATGAATGTACGGTCGAACTGATTAAAGATTCTTTGTTAACTAATTTGGATTTGAAAAAATGACGAATCAAATATTTCATACTGGATGTGTGGAAAATAGAAATGATCCACTCAAACTAGGAAGATGTCAAGTAAGAATAGTTGGATTACACACAGAAGATAAAACAATTTTACCTACTGATGAACTGCCTTGGGCATATCCATTAATACCCATAACATCTGCCACTATATCTGGTATCGGTAGATCTCCAACTGGAGTGGTACAAGGATCATGGGTGTTATGCATCTTTTTGGACGACGATAAACAGCAACCAGTTATGATCGGTACTATAGGTGGAATACCTCATACCAGAACTGCTTCTTTTGTTAATGAAGCAACTAATAGTATTGTTACTACAGATGAGACTGGAGATTTGGTGAATGCAAATGGAGATTCAGTTTCTGCTATTATATCGGAATTATTGACACCCCCAAAACAAAGTAATCATCAAGAATCTGGTAAAAAATATGATATTTCAGCAGTCTCCAGTAATGGTACTACAACCTATTATATGAATAGTAATAAAACATCAGAACAGATTGCTACCGCATACTACGATGAGGGATTGAATAAGTTTTTATGTACTTTGATTAATCCGGATAACTATACAGAAAAACAATATTTACCATTTACGGGCGTTGCCCCCAAACAGTTTGATACTTTGAAAGAAATGTTAGCTTATTTTGAACAGAATTTTTAAGGAATAATATGGCCGATCCAATTTTTAATACTCCAATTCCAGATACTCCACCTGCTAAATCAGGTGCTACTCCAGATGCTATGCGTGGTATAGCAGCCATTAAGCAAGCATGTATTGATGGTGGATTGACATCTAAGTACGCACAATGTGCACTTTTGGGCATTATCGGTGTTGAGAGTAAATGGATACCAGTAGAAGAAAGTCATTATTATAGTGCCAAGAATCTTGCGACTAAACCTAGAGTTACTGCGGCAGATGTTGAGAAATATGCTGCCGGTAAAGTATCAAAGAAAGAGTTCTTTGGTTGGTTCTACGGTACACGGAATGGTAAATCTCCGGCAACTGGTCAATACTATGGTAGAGGATTTATTCAGTTAACGTGGAAAGAAAACTATCAAGTGTTGGGTAAATTAACTGGATATGATCTAGTAAATAATCCAGATTTGATGGTTGGTACATCGGATCAGACCATGGCTGTATGTGCCAAGGTTGCAGTTGAATTCATTAAGATGCGTATACCATCTTGGAATGCTGATCAGTGGAAACCCGGATTTGTGTTTCAGTGTTTACATGCCGTTAATCCGGGAGATCCAACAGGATCAAAATCACATCAGCTTAAATTGTCATATTATGAATATTTTTTAGGTGGTAAAGCTGCTGAACCCCCAACTGATAAAGATGCTGCGAGTACTGCTCTGGGAAAGTCTCAAGCGGAAATTAATTCCGCATCTCCAGCCAAGAAAGAAGCATATACAGAAGATCGTACATCAAATTTTGACAAGTTTGGATTCTCTGATCCAGAAGGTAAGTATCCTTTAAGAGACTATATGAACGAACCAGACACCAATCGTTTGGCTCGCGGTATTATTGATGGTACTCATATAAAATTTAAAGATTCTGTTAGAAAGTTTAGCATACCCACGGCAAATGGTGGATCTTATGATCAACCACAATCTGCATATTCTTCAATCTATCCTTATAATAAGGTATATGAAACTGAATCTGGACATGTTGTAGAATTTGATGATAGTCCGGGGGGTGAAAGAATTAATGTATTTCACCGCAAAGGAACTTATTACGAAGTAGATCCAAACGGTACTCAAACTAATTATGTAGTTGGGGATTCGTTTGTAATTGTTGAACGTAATGGTAACATTTATGTCAATGGTACGTGTAATCTTACATGTGCTGGACCAATGAATATATTGTGCCAAGGTGATGCTAATCTTGAAGTAAAAGGTCAAGCAGATTGTACATTCCACAACGATGTTAATCTTGGTGTAGCATTGGATTTTAATGTTGCCGTTGGTGGGGATTTTAATGTATTAGTAGAAGGTAACTATAACGTTGAAGTGGGTAAAACCATGAATCAACGTGTTATTGGTACTATGTCTCTAGAATCTACCGATGCGCTTAAACTTAAGACTGCCAAAACAATATCTCTGGAGGGTGGTGATACTGCAACTACTGCGGAAACATTAATGAAACTATCCAGTAATATTAAGATAGAAACATCCGCAGCATATCAGATTAAAGCTAAATCATTTAAGCTTGATATTGAAGAAGGTACAGAAATCAAGTCAGGTACTATCTCTGTAGAATCTACTGCTGGTGATATTACAGCAAAATCAAGCGGTAACATCACATCAGTATCATCAGGTGATTTTGGTGTTACTGGTGCCAATGTTTGGTTGAATCCTGATACACCCTATACTATTGATTCTTTGAATCCTATAGACAACCTTGGTGAACTGACCAAACCATTAACTTTTGGTGGTGATATTATCGAAGATAGACCAGAAGAACATATTCTTGTTGATACTGTTCTGAATCCTGCCGGTGAATATAATCCTAATACTCTATCAAAATCTGTAATTGATAGTGTACTGGATGGAATACCATTGGCATCAGATATATTGTCATTATTTGGTGGCTTTACTCCTGATGTATATGATGTTAAGTATAATGGTCCAGTAGAAACTAAAACATCATTGGCGGCTGCTGGTAAGGCAAGTTCACATAGATTAGTTGTACCCGTAGCAGAAGCAGCATATAATCAGCCATTTGGAAATCTTGTTCCACCAGAACGACATACCGATGGTGTTTATAAATATGAAACAGAAGAAGATTGGAATAGTGTTCAGGGTCAGAGAACACGCAATATTCTAACATCAAGTAGTGATTACGAACACAATTATTCATTACCGGGAATTCCAGAGGAATCATTTATGACAACAGGTGGTTTAGGTGCAGGTATTCCTGTATCGCAAGATAAGTTAAATGATATCAAGGGAAGAACAGATTTCCCATCTAGCTATAAACTATCAGAACATTTTACATTGGGTATGTTGGTACATCAACAAGGGCATGTATTACAAGATACAACTCTACCAGCAGGGAAAAGTGAATCATCAGGCACACAAACTAGATTGTACACCAAACAAGAATTGGTTGCCAATATGTGTGCATTGGCAGAAAATATTCTTGAACCAATATACAAAGAACTTGGGCCATGTAAACAGATGGGTATATCTGGTGCAAATTGGAATATTACATCAGGTTTAAGAAATGATAAGAATGGTTCCGATCATAACAAAGGTAGAGCAATTGATTTTCAATTATGGCCAACCAGAAGTATATCTGCTCAGTATGATTTGATTAAGAAATTAGAAAAGATTTTACCATATAACCAATTAATCTTTGAATATAGAAATAATGGTACATCAAATTGGATTCATGTTTCTTATTCTACACAAGGTAATCAGGGTAGAGCATTTACTATGATTGATGATAAAACAGTGAATGCTTCGGGCAATTTTGCTCCCGGTTCAACTGGTTTATATAAGTTTTATACCTAATGACTGGTGTAGCATTAAAATCTGGTAATAGTGAAGTTCAATGTACCGATGGTGCAATCGGTACTGTATGTGGTGTTGGTAAGTGGTTGTGGGATACCCCAACTATTCAACTAAGTGATGAAGGTAGCACAAACGTATTTGTAAACAGTATTGGTATTGTCAGGCTGGGTGATAAGATGGTTGCTCATCCTGATGGTACTATTTGTACAAGTACTCCGGTATTACATTCTCCAGCACTTAGCGAGGCAAGTACATCTGTATTTGCCAATGGTAAGGGTATTGGTAGAATTGGTGACAAATACAACTCTGATGGTCATATGGATCATGTAATTATATCTGGATCAACTAATGTATTTGTTGGTGGATATGGTGGGGAAATAACTATAAATAATGCGTTAATGTTACAAGATGGAACCTTTCTACTAACTCAAGACGGATCTTACTTAGAGTTGCAATAATGTCGAACAAAAAATTATCTGATTTAACTACAGCATCATATCCATTAACTGGAACTGAGTATCTTCTTGCAATTCAAAATAATCAAAGTGTAAAAATTCCTCCGGGTATTATAACAACATTATCAACGGGTGATGGTGTTACACCGCTACAAATTCAACCAACAGGTGGAGATATCACAATTGGTTCTCCCACCCTTGGATTTAGTAGTTTAAAGATTCATGGTAATGTATCTGGAAAATCTGTTACTCTGATGGATTCTCTGGGTAATGATATTGGATCAATTACCGCACCAGCAAGCAACGGTTATTTGAGATGGGGCGATACTGGATTTATATGGGATGGTTCTGTAGCTCAGGGCGCAACACGAAATGTATATCGCGGAGCGTGGGTTACTGGTACTGCATATATTGTCGGTGATCTTGTAACAGGAAATTCAGGTATTGGTTGGATATGTATCCTAAATCATACATCAAATAATACTGATAGAACATTACCAACCACAGGACAAGCATCCAATGCATATTGGGATACTTATGTAATCAATGGTTCTGATGCTAAACTATATAATATAGTAACATCTTCTCCCGTTATTGTTAAGGATTCACCTGATGCTGCAACATCCGGTACCCATTCTGTTGTAACTATTCAGGGTAAGAAAGTAGTTGGTAATACAACTACTAATTATGGATTTATAACAGTTACTGCCAATGGTGGAACAGAATCTGGTACGGCGACTGATACATCGCTTACACCAATTACATTATCACCGGCAAATGGTGATGGTAAATTGTACTACACCATTAAGATGTACGATACTACCAATAAGACTACCTTATTGGATACTCAAACCATCTATGTTGTATTCAAAGGTGCTACAGGATCATCAAATGTTGTAATTGATCTTAACAATGATAATACATCGGTTCCTGCTGGTCCAGATGGTTCGGTATCATCGTTTGCAAATGCTGTGACTACTGCTAGTGTTTATTATGGTTCTGCTGATGATTCAGCTAATTGGACATTCTCTCAAACATATTCTAGTGGATTGACTGCTACTGCATCTAATAGCAATAGAACAGCCACTGTTACCGCATTATCAACAGATTCTGGATATATAGACTTTACAGCTACTCGTGCTGGATATGCTACACAAACTGCTCGATTTACTGTTACCAAACAAAAGACAGGTGCTACAGGTACAAATGGTGCGCAATATGTTGTTGTTAATGGTGATCAGGTATTCATGTACAATTCTGGTGCTACCGTACCAGTAACTACAACTATTATAGCATCTGCTTCTTTATATGGTGGATTAACCAGCTACTCTTGGCAATATTGGACAGGATCAACATGGTCACCATTATCTGGTACCAATAACGCATCTACTTATTCATTGGCATACGATAATGCTGCATGGTCTACAAACTCTTTAAGAATTCGATGCATATCTGATATTTACTTTGATGAGATTACTATCGTTAAAGTATATGCTGGTACCAATGCGGTAACTGGTTTACTAACTAATGAGACTTGTACTATACCGACTTTGAATGATGGTACGGGTGGAGTATATACATCTGCTGGTGGTACATTTAAGGTTTGGGATGGTACAACAGATAAAACAGGTAATGTTGCTGTCACATATTCCGTACAGTCTAGCTCAGTTGGATTAACTATTAGCATCAATTCTTCTGGTGTCTATACCGCAAGTTTAATAAGTGCTGTTGATACAGGTACAGCTACTTTAAGAGCAGTATATAATGGCGTTACTATTGACAAGCTATATACTATTGCAAAATCAAAACAAGGTGCGATAGGTTACTCGGCAGTCACTATTGATTTAACGAATGATGTATCAACCATCCCAACTGATAGTGCTGGTAATAGTGGAAACTTTACAAATGCTGTTACTACAGCAAGTATCTATCTGGGTAATATTGATGATTCTGCTAATTGGACATTTACACAATCTGTATCATCAGGATTAACCGTTACTGCATCCAATAGCAATAGAACAGCTACGGTTACCGCATTATCTGTCGATACGGGATATGTAGATTTTACTGCATCAAAGTCTGGTTATCCTAATCAAGTAATCAGATATAATGTAACCAAGGCAAAGGCTGGAGTAACGGGTACACCAGCGACTGTTAATTACATAGAGTTATCATCCCCAACAATTAAGAAAGATAAGAATGGTAACTACAATCCAACATCATCCATCATTGCGTATGGTAAACAAATTGTTGGAAACGCTGCGCCAGCATCTTATTCTGGTATCTTTAAGGTATATACTCAGGCAACTGTTGGTGGTGCTTATACATTAGTTGCAACATCAACTTCTGTAACATCATACACCTATACATTTCCAACTAGTAATGTTATAGCGTTGAAGATTGAAATGTATGATCCAACAGGAACTACATTATACGACTATGAGATTATTCCTTATTTGTTGGATGGTAGCGATGTTACTTCATATGACATTATTACATCATCGCCAGTTATAACCAAGCAAGCACCGGATGCAGCAACATCTGGAGTACATTCTAGCATCACCATTCAAGGTAAACGATATATTGGTGCAGATAGTGCTAACTATGGTTTTATAACTGTTACACCAAACGGTGGCACAGAAGCTACCACAGCAACCGATACTTCGGTTACTCCAATTACACTGTCTCCTGCCGATGCTGATGGTAAATTGTACTATACTATTAAGATGTACAATCAAGCGACTGTATCAGGTGCAGTGTTACATGATTCGCAGATTGTTTATGTTATATTCAAAGGTGCTACGGGTGCTACAGGTGCTGCCGGAATCAATGGTACGAACGGATTAGATGCAAAATATGTGGTTGTCAATGGTGATCAGGCGTTTAAATTTTTAGCAGGATCCAGTACTCCAGTATCATCATCTATAGTATTAACAGCATCTCTATTTGGTGGCATAACTGGTTATCAATGGCAATACTATAGTGCAGGTACTTGGACCAATATTTCTGGAGCAACTCTTCAAACATATACCGTAGCCTATAATGATGCAACACTATGGGCAGGTAATCCCCAATCTATTCGTATCAGATGTTTATCAACAACTTCATATTATGATGAAATAACTATTGTTAAATTGTATGATGGCGCAAATGGAACAAATGGTACCAATGGAGTGTCCTCGGTTACAGGTTTATTGACTAATGAATCTGCCGTTGTTGGTACGCTTCCAGATGGTACAAATGGTGACTATACCTCATCTGGTGGTACATTTAAGGTTTGGGAAGGTACGACAGATAAAACAGGTATGGGTATAGTAGGTGGATATGGTCTGACCTACTCGGTTCTGTCATATACAACAGGATTATCTATTAGTATTGCTCAGACTGGTGTATATACTATAGCATCGTTAACTGCCGATACTGCATCTGCTACTTTAAGAGCAGTATATACCAAATCAGATGGTACCAATGTAACAATTGATAAGATTTACTCTATAGCAAAATCCAAAACTGGTAAATCACCAATCACAATTGCGGTAACTAATGAGAATCATACATTACCTGCCGATCAAAATGGTACGGTAACTTCTTATGCGAATTCTGGTACGAAAATATATGTGTATGAAGGTGCAGATAGTTTAATCTATGATGGTGTTGGTACAACGGCTGGTACATGGAAAGTAACTATATCTGCAACCAATATCACTGCTGGTTCGATTACTGCTTTAAACGATGGTACGGGTGGTATTAGTGTAGCGGATTCTACTGCTATAACCTCGACAGTAGCGACTATTCAATACACTATATCAGGTACAACAAAACTTGGATCAACATTTACTTATATTAAAGTACAATCTGTCAACAAAGCGAATGCCGGTAAGAATGCAATTATCAAATATCTTGATCTACAATATTCTGTAGTCAGTAAATCATCTGCTGGTGTATTTAATCCTGCATCAACATTTCCCATTAAGGCAAAACAAATAGAAAATAATGTTGTATCGGATTACATAACAGCAGTATTCAGAATTACACCATCTACAGGAACTGTTGTTACTACATCTGCTGGAGCATCGTATGATTATACATATTCTCCATCAATTACATTCTTCAAGATAGAATTATTTGATTCTACCGATACTGGGTTTACAACAGTATTGGATACCGAGATTATCCCATTTGTAGCAGATGGTGTAAGTTCAATTACTGCGGTATTATCAAATGATAACGCATCTATTGCTACTGATGCATCTGGAACGGTAGTTGCAAATGGTTATAATAATACAGGTACCGATATTCGTGTATATGAAGGTGCAACAGAACTATCCTATGACGGTGTTGGTACATCGGCAGGTACATGGAAAGTAACAGCTACCGGAGCAAATATTACACCCAATGCAACTATAACAGATAGTGGTACCTATGCTACAATTGGCATTGCAAGTAATGTTATTGCTGATGTTTCAACTATTACTTTTAATATAGTTGGTAAAACAATTGCTGGTTTGGATTTTACTGCTACCAAGGTACAGACTTTTAATAAATCTAAACAAGGTGTACAAGGTAATACAGGCAATACCGGTGCTGCTGGTCCGGGTATGTTTATATCATCAAATAAATCATTGGTGTTTACATCTACAAATGGTATTATAGATTCTGGACAAACTGATATAATATTAACTGTAAACACTGCTGGTATGTCTGGTCAGACATATGCTTGGTCTTTTAGTGGATTTCAAACAACACCAACAAATTCTGGTGCAGCATCACAAACGATAACGGCTGCACAATTTGGTACAGCAATATCTGCAATAGCTACTGTTACGGTAACCTACAACTCAGTAAGCTATACCAGTTCTTGTACTATTACAAGATATGAAAAAATAAATACTGCTTTTTCTGGCACTACAAATCCTACACCATCAAGCCCATCTGGTGCAATTGATGGTGACAGTTATTTTAATACTACGACCAACATATTGTGGTATAAAACAAATGGAACATGGTCTAGAGTATTACCGGTTATCAATAATACGAATGTAACTACATTTTTTAGCGATGCTGCTATTGGTAATGCGCAAATTGGTAATTTAGATGCTGGCAAGATAACAACCGGAACATTATCCGCATCTACTGATATTACAGTTGGTAGTGCTACAGAAGGATTAATAATTTCTGGCACAGAAACATCAATAACAGGAAGATTAGCGTTTTCAATCAGTGCGTATACTTATACTAGTTGGTATATGGATACGTCATCTATAGTGCCGGGGGATTCGTACTCTATTAGTTATAATCCACTTACTTATGGGGGCGGTGTACTTGAGATTGGGCAAAGAGCATATTTAGAATATTATTCTGGTGGAGTATGGACATGGATTGGAACATATGTGAATATAACGTCAGTCAATGCACTTAATAAAACGGTTACGTTTGATACTGCAATCGCTGTATATGGTTCAACATTTAGAATATGGGCTAACAAATTTACAGTAACGGGTACAGTTACTGGTCCAGCAATTATTGTTGGTAGTAAAGTAGATATCCGTGGAGTAAAAATAACATTATCGGCAAAACAAAGTGATACTGTTTGGTTTACGAATCCAAAAGATTCTTATAACTTAATGCCAAACCCTTTATATGGTACAGGTTCTGTTAATGGTAGTATTGAAAAGGTTAAGTTTGGTTTATTATCAAATACAAAATATGGTATAGAAGGTTTTGATTCAATAGGTACCAGTTTATTCAAATTGGATGAAACTGGATTAACTGCTAAAATTACAGAATCTTCAATAAACTCTGTTGGTGGATCATACAATTTTCCAGTAGTTGCAAAGGGAAGTGTAACATTAAGTCAGGCTGGAACCAATGCAGCCATTATTGATATACCTGTGGTATCTTTTGCATGTATGTCATTCTTAATTCAAGTTACTGGCTATTATATTAATGCCACCAATACTGCTAGTGCATCAAATATGACAATGGCAATAGTAGGCGCACATTATAATAGAGCTACATCCAATTGGTCGGCACCAACAATAACTGGAACAACTATTGCTAATGGTTCGGTTGGTAGTACTAGTTTTAGCTCATCAAAAATAACAACCGGGATAGTAGCAGCAACTGGTCATATTCAATTAACATTAACTAGTTTTACGAGCCAAGCGGCTGGGGCATCTTCTACATACTCTTATGTAGTATGGGCTATTGATAACAACGCAGATAAAATTTTTAAAGTCTATTAACTATGTTTACTTATATTTTATATACTAAAGACGAGCAAAAAATAGATGAAATATATTCATTTATTCACGCAGAATATAGTGAGTTTCCAGTAGAAACTAAAGACATAAACTGGAATAATCATTCAGAAGAATGGGCTAGCATAACAGCATTTACACTAAAATCCGATATTGATGCATATTTAATTTTAAAAACATTCAATGTATCTATACGAAAACTTAAAGGTAATAATTTTATAGATATTATTGAAGTATCTATGTCTATATCGGATTATGTTGATATCGTTACTAGTGTATTACAAGACAAATCAAAAGAATATGGATATGATAACATCATTTCAGCATGTTCATATAAAGACAGTACAGTTGAAAAGTATAGAACTGAAAGTACTGCTTTTATTAAATGGAGAGATCATCTGTGGTCAATATCATTAGAAGAAGCACAAATTAATCTAAATGATAATCCAATTGATCTAGAAGAATTTCAATCTAATTTACCAACTTATGAATCATTTCTAAACCAATAGTTAATAATCTATTTCATATGGTACATAGTGATTATAATGGTATGTCAAATAATGTCAAGAATTTTTCTATAAATAATAGAAAAAGAAGAGAGTAACCAATGTCACGAAATACCAGAATCTTTTCAGATCTAGATTTGAATTTTACTGCTCATCCAGTAACAAAAGATATCTCTATGCGTTACGATGAAAATGCAATCAAAGCAGCAGTGAAGAATCTTGTTCTTACACAGAACTACGAAAGACCATTTCATTCTGATATTGGATCTCCCATCAGAACTTTGTTGTTCAATCTAACAACACCAATGTTTTCTATTACATTAAAGAAGGCCATATCAGATCTAATAACAAATTATGAGCCTAGAGTAAATGTTTTGGAAATAGATGTTAATCTATCAATAGATAATCAATCTGTGTATGTTACCATATACTTTACCATATTAAATACAGTTACTCCAGTTAAACTGGATCTTGTGCTCGAAAGGACTCGTTAATGGCAAACAAAAGAATTAATGTAACATCATTAGATTTTGATGATATTAAGAATAGTTTAAAAGACTATCTTAGAGGACAAACTACTTTTCAGGATTACGATTTTGAAGGTTCTGGTATGTCGGTATTATTAGACGTACTAGCCTACAATACTCATTACAATGCTTTATATAATAATCTAGCAATCAATGAAATGTTTCTAGATTCTGCTAGAAAAAGAAATAGTGTAGTTTCGATTGCCAGAGAATTGGGATATATGCCTCAATCTGCACAATGTGCATCAGCTATTGTAAATATTACATGCTCTAGAAGTAGTCAAACATCCATTCAATATTATATACCAGTGGGTACCCCATTCACCACAATTGTAGATGGAACTACTTATACGTTTTATACTCAATCCGAATTATTATCTCCGGCAACTACAGCTACTACATATACTTTTAGTGGAGTTGTATTGATAGAGAAATCAAATCAATTTACCCATAATTACTCCTTTGTGTCTAGTTCTGGTTATTTGATTCCAAATCAATACGCAGATTTATCTACTCTAATTGTAACTGTTAATGGTTCGCCATATACATCAACCTCAAATATTACAGAAGTTGATAGTACTTCTAAAGTATATTGGACCAAGGAATTGGATGATAATCAATATGAGATTATATTTGGTAATGGTGTAATTGGATATATGCCAGCAGTTGGGGATATTATTAGTATATCTTATGCAGTTTCCAGCTTAGATGTTGTCAATGGTGCTCGAGTATTTAACTTCTCTGGAACTCCACAATCTGGTGTATCTTATCTGATAACTACAGTATCACCAGCATCTAATGGATCATATCCAGAAGATATCGAGTCTATTAGATTTAATGCACCTAGATCATATGCTTCGCAAAATAGAGCAGTGAGCGCTAATGATTATAAAGCACATATTCAATCAAATTTTCAAGAAGCTAAATCTGTAGCAGTATGGGGCGGAGAAGATAATTATCCACCAGAATATGGAAAAGTATTTGTATGTGTTAAACCCAAATCATCTGATTATTTGACAACTTCACAGAAAGATTACATTATAAGCGATATTTTATCAAATAAAAATGTAATGACTGTAACTCCGACTATTCTAGATCCGGAATATATTAATTTAATAGTTACCACGACAGTTTATTATAATGACTTAGTAACTACTCGATCTGCCGATTCTATTAAATCTGTGGTTGTGGATGCTATTAATAATTATAATATCACTACTCTTCAGCAATTTGATGGGATATTTAAGTTCTCAAAATATTCTAAAACTGTTGACGAATCTGAACCATCCATCGTAAGTAATATTACTACATTATACTTAAAGAAACTAGTTACACCAAAATTTAATATTCCAGCAACATATACTATTAATCTACTTAATCCAATTTATTTTTCTGGAGCAGCAGAAGATATTATCACTTCTTCTGGATTTTATGTATCAGGGAGTACTAATGTTCATTACTTAGTAGATGATGGCGTTGGTAATATGATGATGTATTATGTTGATAATACCGGAACCAGATATATTATCGATTCTAATATTGGAACAGTTGATTATACAAAAGGCATTATTGCTGTAAATAGTTTAAATATTTCTGCATTGGAAGGTGACTATTTTGTATTTTATATAAAACCAAGTTCAAATGATGTAGTATCAACATTACATCAAATAGTACAAATTTCAATGGATGATTTAGTTGTTAATGTAATCAATGATAAATCTGCTAGCGGTGATCTAAGAGCTGGTCAAAATTATACCTTTACAACAAGTAGAAACTAATGAATAAACCAAATATATCAGCATTAGTATCAGGACAACTTCCCGAGTTTATTCGGGAAGATTATTCCACGTTTGTTGCATTTCTAGAAGCATACTACGAATGGTTAGAATCGTATAATTATGATTTGGAGACATTGCATAGTATTGATACCACGCTGGATTCTTTTATTCAGTATTTCAAGAATGAACTTGCATTAAATTTTCCATCTTTGTTAGTAGATGAGAGATTTCTTTTAACAAAGATGAAGCAAATTTATTCAGCAAAAGGTACAGAAGCATCGTATCGATTGTTGTTTAGATTGTTATACGATAAAGAAATTGATATTAAATATCCATCATATCAGATGCTCAGAGTATCGGATGGTAAATGGATACAGAATAAGACAATATTTGTAGAAGTAACATATGGTTCTATTGACTCAATTGTTGGTCAAACCGTACAAGTTGTAACAACCAATAAGAAAATAGATGTATTCGTTGATAGTTATAGATTGGTACAAACAAACGTATATGAACTATTCCTGACAAATGATTGGACAGGTACTTTTAATTATGGAGATAGCGTATCATTCAAAACATTATTTGTGGGTGTCGTAAAGCCAGTTCCTAGTACTGTCAGTATATTATATGCAGGTACCGGTTTTAGAGTAGGTCAGATATACACTATTGGCAGTAATGGTGCCAAGATAAAGATAACTAAAGTTACCGCAACAGGTGGTATCAAAAGTTGTAAGATCATTGAATATGGGTATGGATATACTGCTGATTTTACAACAACTCTTTTAGCATCTTCTCTACAATCACAGACATCATCCAACTATTTTACATTTAATGGTACAACGGCAACCATCAATGATTCAATTCCACAATTGAATGATAGTGGTACGATTACAAGATTTAACTATACCGATGCAACCTATGTAGATACTACCTATGTTGGGGAAGCTATAACAACGTTCAGTGATAGTGCCGTTATCACACAATCAAATACACAACAATCGGATTATGCAACTATAGCTGTAAAACTAGGGTCATTGGCTAAGTATCCGGGATACTATAAGAATAATGATGGATTTCTTGATGATGAAATGTACATACAGGATAGTAAATACTATCAGGTATTCTCATACGTTATACAGATTGATGAATTGTTTGATCAATATAAATCAACTCTGAAGAACTTACTACATCCATCAGGTATGGAAGTATTTGGAGAATATACAGTTAATCTTGTACATGATATATCATTATCTATAAATATAAATAATACTATATTGAACAGAATCGGAACAGAATCTCTGATCAATTTAATTACTCAATCTGGCGATTATCTGGTAACCGAATAATGGCAGTCACAAAGTCTATTTTAAAAATAACTAATACAGAGGCTGTTATTAAAGTTTCTGGAAAGGGTTCTATAATTGGTGTTGACGATAATGTCAACATTTTACTCAATTCTGATCTTATAAATCCATCGATGGATTTTCTATCGGGTACACCACCAACTGTTAGAATCATTGGTATTCAATGGTGTGGTGAACCCGGAGCATTATATAAAATCAGTAGAAACAATGTAAAAATAGTTACCGCATCTGCGGATAATGGTAACTGGATAGATTTTGTAGAATTGTTTCCACCCGATATGGATAATTCTACCTATGATATTAATGTTGCTATAACTGATAAAAATAATAATCCAGTGCAGGGTGAACTTTGGATTAGATTACGGAAAGTTTCTGGTTATACATCATACTACGATGTGACATCACCAAATTACATCCAGTCTGAATCTGGATATACAATAAATACACAAAGTGGAACATATTTAACCACAGAATCTTAAGGAAAAGATATGGCAGATATAAAAATTTCTCAGTTACCATCTGTAGTAACGGTTGTACCAGCATCAGACGTATTACCATTAGTATCCAGTGGTTCAACAACTAAAGCAACACCTGATGGTATTGTAGCAGCAGCATTAAAAGCAGCATCAAACTATGGTGTAGGATTAACTCCTGTTGCTGGAAATGGTGTACTACAATTGGGTCAACATGCATCAGTAAAAGGTTTAATTGAAACTGCAACCTTGGCTGGTGTACCATCAGGTTCAAATAATATTGATGTTATTAGTAATGCTGTTGTTTACTATAATACCAATGCTACTCAAAACTTTGCGGTAAATATTCGTGGAAATTCAACTACACCATTGAATAGTATTATGCAAACCGGCCAATCGGTTACCGTATCGTTTATGGTAAAGAATGGTACATCTGCATACTATCCAAATGCGTTTACCGTAGATAGCGTATCCATTACACCAAAATGGCAAAATGGTATTGCTCCAACATACGGCAATCCAAGTAGTGTTGATATATATACTATAACTGTTGTAAAAACAGCAGCCGCTACATTTGAAGCATTCGCATCACAATCACAATTTGCATAAAAGGATTTTGAATCATGCCAGTACCAGCTACATTAGGCGCAGCATCAGCCAGAGGATTTGGTCAATCATCTAATCAAAGTACCACTAGATCTATGTTCGCCCAAGGTGAACAAGGGGTATGGTATGATCCACAAGACTTTAAACCAAATTGGCGCAGAAATTTATTAACATATACCGAACAGTTTGATAATGCGGTCTGGACACAATCTGGTACGGTTAATATATCTACCAATTCAACCACCGCACCAGATGGAACATTAACAGCAGATACTGTGACAGCCGCCGCAACTACTGGAGCGCATCGTGTTGTACAAGTTGTAACAGCGGAGTCGTTCACTACATCAAAAACCTATAGCTATTATGTATATGCTAAAGCTGGAACAACTAACTATATACAGCTTGGAGCACCGAGTAATACGTTTTATTGCAATTTTGATTTATCAGCTGGTGTAGTTGGTAGCTCTTCTGGGATAATTAGCGCATCAATAACTGCTGCTGGGAATGGTTGGTATAAATGTGCAATAATATTTAACCCTAGTGCGAATACTAGTGGTGGTGCTGATGTTTTCATTGTAACTACATCATCGGCGGAATATCAACAATCATTTACGGCATTAGGAACAGAATCAGTATATTTATGGGGGGCACAATTAGAATTTAGTTCGACTGCTTCAGATTATCAAAAAATAACCGACGGTGTTCAAGATTATTATACTTATCAAACACAACCCGTTTTATTCCAAGATCAAGCAGGATCAATTCCAGTAACTGCTGTTGAACAACCAGTTAGATTAATGCTGGATAAAAGTCGAGGATTGGCGCTGGGTAGCGAGATATGTACTGATTCAGGTTTTGACAATCCATCTGCTTGGTCTTTTGGGGGATCAACACCCGGATGGTCTGTGTCTAATGGGGTTGCGAGCGTTACACAAACAGCAGCCGGTAATCGATGGTTAATAAATGGTAATTATTTAACAATTGGAAAAACTTATAAAATTACCGTAGATGCTACTGTAACGGCTGGTTCTTTTGCACCTGATATTTCTGCTAGTGCAGCCGGAGACGCTACTACAAGCGGAAAAAAACAATGGATTGTAACTGCTACTACAACGACATTGCAGTTTATAGCTAGACCAAGCTTTATAGGCTCCATAGATAATGTGTCTTTTAAGGAAATCGCAGGCAACCACGCTTATGCAACTGCTGACGCTAATCGTCCAACATTAAGTGCTAGATACAATTTGCTGACCAAGACTGAGCAGTTTGATGATGCTGCATGGGTTAAAGTATCCAACAATGCTACGGTAAATCCAAATATTGTATCCGCACCAAATGGAACGTTAACAGCAGATGCGTTATTGGATACAGCCACCAATAACATTCATTATGCTGTACAAACCCCGTCAACGTCTATCAGTAATAGTACAGTAGTTGTATCTGTTTATGCTAAAGCAGCCACATTAAATTACGTCACAGTTGGAGTTTCTGACCTTTCTGTTGGAACAACATATGCAGTAGCTGTGTTTAATTTATCCAATGGTACTGTATCAACAACCGGCGCATCTGGTACCGGTTATTCAGTGCCATCAGCAAATATAGTGGGGGTTGGGTCTGGTTGGTATCGCTGTATTGTAACATGCATTATAGGCACAGCTACCTCTTTCCTTAGAGGGGCAATTGGCGTAAATAAAACCGGCATAATTACCAGCTCAGCCGGAGGTATGGAGAGTTACCTTGGTAATGGTTCTGGGGTTTACATTTGGGGCGCAGATCTTAGAGTATCAGATTTTACCAAAGATTTACCAGCATATCAAAGAGTTAATACCTCAACCGACTATGATACAAATGGTTTCCCATTGTATCTGGCTGCTAATGGTTCAAGTACCGCTATGCAGACTAATAGTATTGTTTTTAGCAGTACAGATAAGATGACCGTTGTTGCTGGTGTCCGAAAGTTGATTGATAGTTCGGATCAAGTATTGTATGAGTTCTCTGCTACAACTGCAAGTAATACAGGTACTTTTTCAGCCAGACCATCATATGACGGTAATGTTGGTACTGGTGCATATTGGACAATGATTTCTAAAGGTTCTAGTGCATCAACATCGACAACCGCTGCATCATACATATCACCGATATCTGAAGTATTATCATCTCAAACTTCTATATCAACTGATCAAAATACTTTAAGACTAAATTCTTTACAGTTAGTTTCACCATCAACTGATCAGGGTACAGGAAACTACGGTAACTATCCATTATACTTGTTTGCTAGAAATAATGGAGCATCCAATTGGTTTAATGGTCATTTCTATGGTCTAGTAATTCGTGGTGCACAAACATCTGATGTACAATTAGCCAGACTTGAAAATGATATGGCTGTCAGAACTCCGGGCGCCGAAACTAGATTTACTCCAAACGATTTGTTTAAATCTGGCGAAGAAGGTGTATGGTATGATCCAAGTGATTTTAATCCAGATTGGAGAACTAATCTTTTAACTTATTCAGAAGATTTTGAAAATGCTGTTTGGACTAAATCCAATGCCAGTATTCAATACAATTTACTGAAATATACCGAACAGTTTGATAATTCTGTATGGTCTAAAGGTACTGGTACTCCAACCATTACTGCAAATAGTTTGGTGGCTCCAGATGGTACAACTACTGCTGATAAATTATTAGCATCTAATACTTCTGGTGCACAATCTATTTACCAAGCAGTAACAGCAACCGCAGTAGGATACACATATTCGGTATATGCTAAAGCAGGTGAAGTAACATGGTTAGGATTATCATTTGGATCTGGTGCTACTGTAGATGGTGCTTTTTTTGATCTTGAGAATGGTGTAATTGGTACTAGAGTAAGCGGTACTGGTGCTAAAATTGAAAATACTGGTAATGGTTGGTTTAGATGTTCTATCAATCGTTTATTGACTGCTGCTAGTTATAATGCAACTATTGAAATTCATAATGCAGATAATCAAGGATCATGGAATAGTGCTACTACTGCTGGTATCTATATTTGGGGTTCACAGTTTGCTATTGGTGATCAACCTAGAGTTAATTTACTGACTTATACCGAAGATTTCAGTAATGCTATTTGGAATAAACAAACGAGTGTATCTATTGGCGCAAAAGTTACTGCACCAAACGGCACGAACACAGCGGATACTATCAACTGGGGATCGGCAGCTAATTTGGCTGGAATTTATTATGATGTTGTGTCCGGTCTACCTACAACTTCTCCTTCTACTAAAGCATTTTATGTAAGAGCGGATATTGCCGGTGGCACGGTTGAACTTACCGACGCTCAAGCAACAATTGGCATAACTACACTTACACTATCAACAAGCTGGCAGCGTATCGAATTAACTGAAGTTCGCCCAGCTGGCACTTCACGGCCGTGGTTGCGTAAAACAGCATCTAGCCCTGCAACGATATATGTTTGGGGTGCAGACCTACGTCCCGCATCATATTCAGCATCTTTACCATCATACCAAAAAGTTGTATCTGCAACTGATTACAATACTATTGGTTTTGAAAGTTTAGTTAATGCTGGAGATTATACTCAAACTACTAGTACCAGTTTACCAGTAAAATATACCGGACCATTTGGTGGTCAAGTTGCAGCGAAATTGATTGAAGATACTGCAAATACCGAACATCGATTAAGAGTAGTTACTATTTCAAAATCTCCAAGTTCAACTTTAACATATTCTGCATATATTAAACCATCAGGAAGATATGTTCAGTTATCAATGGAAAATTCTGGAACTGGTATACAATCAGTATTTGACGTTGTTGCTGGAACATGGTCTACTATAGATGCAGCAGGATGGACTAGATTAAGTACAGCCGTAACTCCTGTGGGGGATGGTTGGTATCGTTGTTCGATTAGTGCCTTAACTGATACAAATGCCACTGTAAATGTACGAATTGAATTGGCATCAACAACTACTGGTGGCGCTAATCAAATTTATACAGGTAACGGTACATCAGGTATATTAATCTATGGTGCACAATTACAACGTGGTTCTACTGTATCAACATATCAACGTATTACTGATGTAAACAGTGACTTTTTAAGAGCATATCCTAATACAACATTGTATCAAGATTCTACAGGTACTACTCCTGTAACATCAGTTGAACAGGCTGTTGGTTTAATCTTGGATAAGAGTAAAAATGGAATTGGAAGTAACGGTGCTTCTCGATATAACCTGCTTACTTATACCGAAGATTTTAGCAATGCAGTTTGGAATAGAAGTGTTGTAACAATAACTCCTGACAGTATTACAAGTCCTAATGGTACTTTAACTGCTGATACTATAGCTGCTAGTAGTTCTACAGCCGAAGCTTATATAAGGTATGGAACGTCTCAGCCCGTATCTACTGGTATAACAGTGTCTATATATGCCAAGAAAAACACTGTAAATTTTTTAAGAATAAGAAATTTATCCATTTCTAGTACTAGTAGTGCAGAAGCGTGGTTTAACTTGAATACCGGAACTAAGGGAACTGTCGGTTCTGGGTTGACCGCAGATATCACTCCAGCCGGAAATGGGTGGTATAAATGTTCTATTTCTGGAACTACTCTAGCATCTATATCATTTAACTTATTAGATATTGCTCCAGCAACCAATGATGGTTCAAGAGCAGTTATAGCATCTGATTCTATTTATATATGGGGCGCAGACCTTCGGTTAACATCGCAAGCTGCATTAACACCCACATATCAACCGATCACATCTAGTTGGTACGCCACTATTCCAGGCAACCACGCTTTCCAAGCAACTCCTGGTAACCGTCCAACATTGTCGTCAAAGGTTAATTTGTTGACTAAGACGGAGGATTTTAGTGATACTACAGCCTGGACTCCTAACGTTTCGTGCAATGTAACAGGCAATTCAGGTATAAATCCTCTTGGGATCAATAATTCTAGTTTAGTGACGTTTAGTGGGACTAACGGACAGATATATAGAAATAGTTCATCATCTCCTATAACAGTAACACCCAATACAACATATAAGATGTCGGTTTGGATGAGGGTCTCCACCGGTACATTTAAGTTAAAAATATCAACTACAGATACTACATCATGGACAATCTCTACAGTATCTCCAGAATTAACGCTGACCACAGACTGGCAGCAATTCAGTTTAGTTTTTACAACACAATCTACTCAAACTACAGCTGATTTTGTTATTGGTTCAGAAAATAAAACCCCATACCTTATGCCCGCAATTGGCAGTGTTTACGTCTGGGGCGCAGACCTCCGCCCAGCTAGTATTGGCAATAATTTACCAGTATACCAACGTGTAAATACTTCCACAGATTATGATACTGTAGGATTCCCAGTATATTTGGCAGCCAATGGTTCAAGTACTGCAATGGCTACTAATAGTATTAACTTTAGTGGTACAGATAAGATGACCGTTGTTGCTGGTGTTAGGAAGTTGAGTGATGCTTTTGAAGCAAATTTAGTGGAATTGTCTACTAACTGGGTTACTAATAATGGATCGTTTTATCTTGCAGCGCCTAGTGGGGTTAGAAATGATTTTGGTTACATCAGTAAGGGTACAACCGCAGTCGGAGCAGGTTCTGGTGCCTTATTAGCCCCAACTTCAAACGTATTAACAGGCCAAAGCGCAATCTCAACACCATTAGCTAATCTGCGTGTCAACGGTACACAAGCTGCAACATCAGCAGCGTCACAAGGCACAGGGAATTACGGAAACTATCCACTTTACTTATTTGCGAGAAACAATGGAGCAGCACTACTTTGGTTCAAGGGATACTGCTATGGTATGATTATCCGAGGCGCACAATCAGATACCGATACTGTAACCAAAATAGAGGACTATATAAACAAAAAATCTGGTGGATTGTACTAATCCACCATAAATACTTTACAAATTAACGAGGAATATACATGGATTACACAATTTCAACTGTAATTGTTTTAGCAGAAGATCAAGTAGCTGCACAAGAATTAACCACTGATCAATATTTTATTCAGGGTGCATCAGAAACTGGTGATGAACCAGCTACTCATAATTTCATCAGTGGACCATTAAGTAATATTGAGTTAGATGCGCTGACTAATGCACCATTTCAAAAATGGATTCGTGGTCCGGAATGGCAGACAGCATTAGCTGGTATGAATTTAAAACAAATCATTCCACCTATGCCAATCATTGAAGAACCTGTAGTTGATACTCCAGTTACAGATCCTGTAGTAGATCCAAATGCATAATAACGACCATATTCAAATCAAAGGCGATATTACCATTACTGTTTATGATAGTGATGGTAATATTAAATTTACCAAAGAAGAACACAATCTTGTATTAACTAATGGTAAAAACTTTGTAGCGGCTAAATTGGCTAATAGTGCGGTTGCTATTAGCCAAATTGCTATTGGTTCTGGAACTACTCAACCAGCACCTGATCAAACTGCACTATCATCCATCATTAGTACTAAGAAAGCAATATCAACCATCACATCAACCAACAATGTAACCAGCATAACAGCATCCTTTTCGGGTACCACATATGCAGCATCATCTGTAACAGAAGCTGGACTATTTTTAAATGATGGTGGAAGTACAATGATATGCAGAACTACATTTGGATCATTTGCAATACTGTCTACTGATACTATCGGCTTTGTTTGGAATCTTACTATCGTATAACGGATAACTATAATGATAAATTCTATAATTAGAACTCTTGCAAATAACTCAATTGCAGATGCTGTCTACAGAGAAATTAACAATCGTTCAACAAGATTTTATCATTATTATGGTAGAACAAACTCTTGGTACAATGATCTTATACCAGAGATTCCACAAGATTCTATATCATATGAAAAGCAAGTTCGTGATGAAATTATCATTATGAAAGAGATTTCACCAGCAGATGTAGCATATGTTATTCCAAGAATAGACTGGGTTACTGGTACAGTGTATGATCAGTATGATGACTCATATTCAAAAAGAATTCTTGGAGTCAATATTACAGATGGTGGTACTGGATATACAACACATGATGTTGTAATTGGTACAGATCTTCCTGTTAGCACTGCTGTTACAGTTGGTACTCAATATTTCCATACCTATGGTGGTACAGGATATTTGTACACCGTTAAAACACTTGGCACAACAGCAGCTAATCATACAGCATTTGATGCATTATCTCCAATTACCATTGGAACAATCTACACACATGGTACAGCAACTCTAGAGTGTGTTGGATTCCAAGCTAAAGCAACTGCATATACAGATACATCTGGTACATATAATACCAAGGTTACATCGGTACAAATGACTGATTATGGTTCTGGATATACTTATGCTCCGGCTGTAACGTTTAGTGGTGGAACAGGTGCTACCGCTACCGCAGTTATGGCTATAGATTCGTACAGTACATATAGTTTACCATCCTCTAAGTTTTATGTATTTAACGCATCAAATAATAATATCTACATTTGCTTAGATAATAATAAAGGTGGTCAATCTACAGTTGCTCCGACAGGTTTAACATATGTGACCACTGCCGATGGATATACATGGAAGTATGTCGCATCTGTATCCGCTACCAGCAAATTTACAACATCTGCTTGGTTACCTATTTTTACATACACTAAAAACAAATATTCTCCAACCGGTAGTATTGTTAGTGTACGTGTTGATAGTGGTGGTTCAGGGTATACTTCACCATCAATAACAATCAATGGTGATGGCTCCGGCGCAAGTTTAGCACCACAAGTTACTAATGGTACAATTACCGGAGTAACTATCAATAATGCTGGTACAAACTATAGCTATATCAATCTAGTTATTACAGACTCTACCGGTACTGGTGCTAGTATATCAGCATCATTGTTTACTGGTATTGTTAATGATTCTGCTCAAGAGTTAGCAGAATCTAATACTATAGCAGGAGAAATTCTGAGTATACCTGTAGTATCGGGCGGCAAATCATACACAACTGCAACAGTAACTATTACTGGTGATGGTTCTGGTGCAACAGCTACCGCAACTATATCATCTGGCAGAATATCCAAGATTAATATCGTTACCCGAGGTTCTAATTATAATTGGGCAACTATTACAATTACTGGTGATGGTTATGGCGCATCTGCAAGAGCAGTACTATCTCCATCAATTGGATTGGGTAAAGACCCTGTTAATGATTTGTTTGCCAGAGCATTAATGTTCTATTCATCTAGCGTAAATGGTACAGTTCAAGGTATTACACTTACCAATGATTACCGTCAATATGGAATCATTAAAGATCCAACCAGATATAGCGATAACTATTATTTGACTGCCAACTTTGCAACTGCTTGTTGGTATGTTAAAACATCATCCCTAGTACCTTCTACGATATATGCTGATGATATAGTTACCGCATATTCAAACTCTGTTACTTATAGTTTTCGAGTAGAATATATTAATGGTCAAGATGTTTTGTTGATACCTATCAATAATGGTGTACCAATTTCTGGTATGCAATTCTCAAAAGGTTCTGTATATTTTACAGCATCTAGTGTTGTGCCACCAAATGTAAACAAGTATTCCGGTGATCTTATGACTATAAATAATCAAAATGCCATGTCAGGTATCGTTCGTACAGTCATTAATTTGTAATAAATATTTAAAATATAACAGGATAGGATTCCAATGATAGATTTCTCCGGCCAACCATATTTTGATGACTTCTCAGAAGATAATAAATTTTATCGTATATTGTTCAGACCTTCGGTGGCTGTACAAGCAAGAGAACTCAATCAAATCCAATCAATTCTTCAAAATCAGATTAAAAGACATGGCGATCATATCTTTAAAAATGGTGCTGTTGTCATTCCGGGTGAGTTTTCGATCAATAATAAAATTGACTATGTAAAATTAACAGCTACTACCGATGTTACTGGTTATATTGGCACAATGATCAAAGATGCCAATGGTGTGCAAGCATTGATTGTACATGCTACCAATTATGTGAGTGCTGGCGAACCCGCGACATTCTTTCTGAGCTATACATCATCCTCAACAAGTGGAACTATTTCTAAATTTGTTGCTAATGCATCATTGACCAATTTGTCTGGTACTGCTGTTGCCACAGTTGTATCATCTAGTCCTACCGGTTTAAGTACTCTGGCGACTGTTCAGCGTGGTGTTTATTATGTCAATGGACACTTTGTATTATGCGAAAAACAAACTCTGGTTGTTGACAAGTATAACGCAAATACTCTGAATAATAGAATTGGCTTCTCGATCACAGAAGAAACTATTACTCCTGATGATATTGGATATGATTCACTATTAGATAATGCTCAAGGTTCTCCAAACTATGGAGCACCCGGAGCGCATAGATATTTCATTGATCTTTCTTTGGTTTCAATCTCAACCACTATCGGTACAAATGACTCTAATTTTGTTGAATTGGCAAGAATCGTTGGTTCAGATATTACATACATTAAAGATAAAACTGAATATGCTGAACTTGAAAAAACTCTGGCTCGTAGAACTTATGATGAATCTGGAAACTATGTTGTTTCTGGGTTTGATGTTGATGTAAGAGAGCATAGAGATAATAATCGTGGAGCATGGTCATCATCTAACTCATATTTAAGAGGGGATGTTGTAACCAACTCTGGTAATACTTATGTTGCTAATAAAGACATTGCATCGGGTGGTGTTGCTCCTACACATACTTATAGTTTAGATGCATCGGGTAACTGGATTTTTACTACCAATCCTTACTATAATCGTGGTATCTATTCTGTTGCTAATGGTGGCGATGCAACCAAATTAGCAGTTGGTTTCTCTACAGGTAAAGCATATGTACAAGGATATGAAGTTGAGAAAGTTGCTTCTACTTATGTGCCAGTATCTAAACCAAGAGCAAATACAGCATTTGATAATAATGCATCTGTAGCTACATCCATTGGTTCTTACATCATCGTATCAAATGTCAATAAAATTCCTTCGACTATTGATACCGCACCTATTGTATATCTTTATGATACCGTAGTATCTACTCCGGGTACTGTTGCGGGTAATGCAATTGGTCAATGTCGAATTCGTGGTGTACAATCAGAATCAACTAATGCTAGATTGTATATCTTTGATGTGCAGATGTACTTCAATTCTACTGTTGGTGCTAACTATGATTTTTCCAGAAACGTAAAATCAATTGGTTTATCTGCTTCTAACTTTACCGCCAATCTTACAACAGATACATATTCTAAACAATTATCTGGTGTTATTACCGTATCTAGTGGTTCTCCAACCACAGTATCCGGCGTGGGTACAAAGTTTACGACTGAAGTTAGAGTTGGTGATACCATATATTGGGCTGGTAATACTGCGGGCACTAAAGTTACGGGCATCACAAACGATTCAACTTTATCTTGCGTATCAACCACAAGCGTTACAAATAGTATTGGATTCCTTCAACTAACATCTGTGGTTGAACCATTAAATACAAGTTTAGTTTTTCCTGTTCCACATATTGCTACACAGAAACTATCTGATCATATTTACTGGGTCATTCAAAATTGTTCAATTGTATCAGCTAGTGGAACCCAGTTAACCATATCGGCTGGTACAAATGGCGTATTTGAGTCAGATGCAACACAATTCTATGTACTTAATGCGTCCGGCGCTCAAGTATCTCCATCTGTCGTAAGCGGTGGAGGAACATCAAATGTAGTATTAGAATGTTACACTTCAACGACTACTAGTTGGGTAGTATTTGCAACCGTCAAGAAAACTGCCGCTAATAGTAGAAGAACCAAAACACTGACAACAGCATCTAAAACATTTACTCTTACTTCCGGTGCAGCAATCAGTTCAGTATTAAAACTTGATAATACTGATATTGTTTCAATTGTCAATGTAATGTCAAATAGTATTGATATCAAAGACAATTATACTCTGGATAATGGCCAAAGAGATACTCATTATGATTATGGTTCACTTAATCTGATTGCTGGATGTCCTGTACCTACCGCAGATGTAACTGTATATTACCAATACTTTGCACATAATGCCGGTGACTTTTTTGACGTTGGTTCTTATGTACCTTCAACAATGGGCGGTACTGCCCCAGAAAACTATTATGATATTGTTCCATACTATGGTGGTATTAATCTAAGAGATTGTGTAGATTTTAGACCCGATATCAATGGTGCGGTTATGAGTTCGTTTAGAATTCCTAAACGTGGTTATAATATGAGCGTAGACGTTGATTTCTATTTGGGTAGAAGTGATAAGATTGCTATTAGTCCACAGGGTGTTATCTATGCGGTAACTGGTTCACCATCTAATACACCATCATTACCAGATGATCCATCAACCGGTATGGTATTGTGTAATTTGGAAATGGCGCCGTACACATTCAATAGTTCGGACATCAAATTTACCAAGCTGGATAACAGACGTTATACAATGCGTGATATTGGTAAATTAGAGAAACGAATTGATAATCTTGAATACTACACTTCACTGTCATTACTTGAACAAGAAACATCTAATATGTTGATTCTTGATCAATATGGATTGAATAGATTCAAAAATGGTTTCATTGTAGATAATTTCAGTGGACATAATGTTGGTGACACAACTTCTCCAGATTATGTTTGCTCTATTGATATGGAAGCAAATGAACTTAGACCATTTACATCAACCGAAAATGTAGGATTGGTACTGAGTTCTGGTAATGCTTACGGAGAACTGGTAACATTACCAATTGCAAATCATGTTGAGTTAGCTAAAAATTCATATGCATCAAGAGTTGAGAATGTAAACCCATTTGCCGTATTTACATTCTTGGGTGATGTTAAACTAAATCCAGCATCTGATGATTGGTTTGAGGTTGATCGTAGACCAGATATCGTACAAAATGAAGATGGTAACTTTGATACTATTGCATCATTGGCTGAAAAGGCAGGTGTAATTGGTACAGTATGGAATGCTTGGCAAACTCAATGGTCTGGTACTCCTATTACCAGCACCTTTAGCGTATCATCTGCAAGCCATAGTTTAAAACAATCTGCTAAAATTTTAACAGGCAATACAACCAAAGCAGATGCAATTGCAATTGCAAATCAAGCTTGGGGTGGAAATAGAACAGCATCTAGAACTAGTATTTTCCAAACTACTGCTACACAGGTTGGTCAATCTAGAACAGGTGTAAAAACGTCTTTAGTTTCTAAAGTAGATACCAAAGTAATTGATGATCGTATTTTATCAAGTGCTATCATTCCTTATATCAGAACAAGAAATGTACTGGTACAAACTACTGGATTGAAACCTGTTACTAAATTCTATCCATACTTTGATAATGTTGATGTATCATCTTATTGTACTCCAGCCACAGTAATTACATATACTCCCGGTAGTGGTACATTTGATATTACTACTAATGTTGGTAGTACTGTCAATACAGACGTTGCTCGCAGAATCAATGGCGATAGTCAAACATGTTTGAATACAGGTGATGTGATTACTAATGGTACTGCAACTGCTGTTGTAGTTGGTAAGGATGTATATACTCCAGTATCTGGAAGTGCTGTATATAGACTGTATGTTGTAAATGTAATTGGAACTTTCGCCGGTGGTAACACCATTACTGGTTCATTATCATCTGCAACCGGAACTATTGTATCTGTAAGTACACCATCATCACTGATTACCAGTGAGAATGGATCATTGTTCTTGTTGTTCAATATTCCAAATACATCTGCTATACGGTTCAGAACTGGTTCTAGAGAGTTTAAACTGATTGATGCTGCTACCTATAATGGTACATTCACTTCTCGCGGCAGAGCTAATTATACAGCGGCTGGTGTACTTGAAACCAAACAGGCTACCGTTGTTGCTACTCGTAATGCAGACTTGGTACAAGAATCGGTATCTGATGATCAGACTATTATTCAATCATCTGTCAGAGTAGTAAGAGATACTGGCTGGTATGATCCATTGGCACAATCGTTTTTGGTTGATAGCACCGGTGGAGCATTCTTAAGTAAAGTTGATTTGTTCTTTGCTGCCAAAGATAGCAATATTCCAGTTACCATTGAAATTCGTGAAATGGTAAACGGATATCCCGGTAAAAATGTATTGCCGTTCAGTAGAGTAACTATTCAACCATCGCAAGTTAACTTATCTGCAACTACCATTGTGGATAATGATGGTAATAATTACCCAACATTTGATACAGCAACAACTATCACATTCCCAAGTCCAGTTTATGTAATGGACAAAACAGAATATGCATTGGTTGTAATGTCTGATTCAAATAACTATAGAGTTTGGATATCTCAATTGGGCGATACCATTCCAAATACATCTAATAAGATTGCGGAACAACCTTATAATGGTGTATTGTTTAAATCACAAAATGCATCTACATGGACTGCCGATCAGATGCAAGATTTGAAGTTTACTTTGTATAGAGCAAACTTTAGTTCTTCTGGTACAGCTACATTGACCAATGCTAGAATTAAACAATATAATTTGGAAACTAATCCATTCCAATCTATAACCGGTAGTAAATTGGTTAGAGTATGGCATAAAAACCATGGTTTCACTGCTTCTGATACAGTTACTTTTAGAGATACTGTGACCGCTAATGGTATTACAGTGGCTGGAAGTACTGCATATGCTATTACTAATTTAACATTAGATTCATATGTAATTACAACAACTGCTGGTAGTGGCGCAACCGCAACAGGATTCTTTGGTGGTTCAAGTGTATTTGCATCACGATATGTTAGATTTGAAACCATTCAGCCAAACTTGAATGTATTATCATTTCCTGATACTACTGCAAACTATAGTATGTTTACCACTGGTTATGATGGTACGACACAAACTGACGCATGTGTTATTAATGATAACAATTACTATTTGTCACAGCGTGTAATTAAAGCACCCGGATCATTGACATTGACAGTGGGTATGAGTACGGCAAATACAGCATTATCTCCAGTAATCGATCTGGGTAGAGCATCTGTTATTGCAACCACAAATAAGATTGATAAACCAGATTATACTAATATGAATACAGTTGTAGATAAACTGACAATATTGGGTACTAGTAGCACATTCTCATTCAGTGGTACTACGATTACAACAACCAATGCAACAGCAATGGAAAAATTAAAATCTATTGTTGCTGGATCTTACATTGAAATTGCGTCTGCAACTACTGCCGGAAACAATGGTATTACGTATGTAACTAAAGTAGATATTGCAACCGGCTCTGTTACATTAACTACAACTAAAACATTTACAAATGAATCTGCGGGTGGTTCAACTGTATTGTACTATTATGCAAGTTATTTCAGTGAGATTACACCAGTTGGTAGTTCTTCAACCAGTAAATATGTAACACCAGAGATACAATTGGCACAACAATCATCTACTATTAAAGTAAGATTGGCTGCTAATGTACCTACAGATGCTGACATATTATTGTATTATAAGACAGGTGTAAATGGTACTACATTTAGCAATACCAATTGGACATTGTTGTCACCAGAAAAAACAATATCTAAAACATCAATTGATTCTGATGCATTTTATGATACTGATTATACTGTGACGGGTCTACCATTATTTGATAAGTTGGCAGTTAAGATTGTATTCCAATCTACTAATACGGCTGCTGCTCCTAGAGTTAAAGATTTAAGGATAATTGCTTGTGCTTAATGGATATCTTAAAGTAGCAGGACATGATGGTATGGTCAGAGATATATCTAGCCATGCCATTGTAAATACAAATACTAGCGAATATGATTTATATATTCAGAGAAGGAATTCTATGCAAACTCAGAATGAATTACTTCTGAAGCATGAAGAAGATATAAATACTATCAAAGCAGATTTACACGAAATCAAACAGCTCTTGCTACAATCCATTAAAGGGAATAATTAATGGCAACACTTACGCTCAGAACAGTAAAAGGTTCAGCTCTGACAAATGCTGAGTTGGATGCTAATTTTCAGAATATTATTAATGCCATTGGCGCATCATCAACTACCATTCCAACACCATCCGGTACGGGCAGCCCAGTATTAAATACTGCTCCAACCATTGCTGGTGGATCAATCACTGGATTATCTACTCTAGCAGTTAGAGATACCTCTGCTGCTTTTGATGTTACATTGGCTGCAACATCCAGCACAGTATTAACTGCTGGTAGAACTATTACATTTGATGTTGTCAATGCTGCACGCACAGTAAAATTGGGTGGTAATTTATCACTAGCAGGTAATCTTACTACTGCTAATGCTGTTACTTTTGCGGGTAATTTTACCCAGACAATTACAGCAACTGCAAATACATCAGTTACCTTGCCAGTATCGGGAACACTGTCTACATTAGATGGTGTAGAAACTCTCACAAATAAAACAATATCAACCGGATCTACATGGAGCGGTAATACCATTGCAATCAATAAAGGTGGTACTGGTTCTACATCCACACAATATTGCTCATTAACAACCAATGTAACAGGTATTCTGCCTATTGGTAATGGTGGTACTGGTTCATCTGCTACACAATATTGCTCATTATCGGCAAATGTAACTGGTACACTACCTACAGCAAATGGTGGTACCGGTTTAACATCATTTACATCGGGTGGCGCAGTATATGCAACAAGTACATCAATTTTGACGACAGGTACTCTACCTATTTCTGCGGGTGGTACAGGTGCAGTAACTCAACAAAATGCTATCAATGCCTTAGTTGGTAGTGTTGGAACTGCTGGATATGTACTAAGATCAAATGGCACAAACGTTTCAATGGCTGCTATACAAGCATCTGATATTCCAACATTGAATCAGAATACTACCGGAAATGCAAGTACAGCAACATTAGCTACTACTGCAACTAATTTGGCATCTGGTGCAGCAGGGTCATTACCGTATCAAAGTGCTGCGGGTACAACTGCAATGTTGGCGGCAGGTACGCAAGGTAAAGCATTGGTAATGGGAGCATCTGCCCCAACATGGGATAGTGTATTGACTAATGCATCCACTGTCAGTACTTCATCGGGAACGATAATTGATTTCGCCAGTATCCCTTCTTGGGTAAAACGGATAACTATCGCTTTTAAAGATGTAAATTTATCTGGTTCTGATGATATTTTGATCCAACTCGGCAATGGTGGAACTCCAGTAGCTACTGGATATGTATCAACCAGCGTATCAATTAATAATGCAAACGGAAGCGCAGGAACAAGCAATACGACCGGATTACTGGTTTTCCATAACTCCACTTCTTATATCATTTCGGGTATCGCTACGCTGATCAATGCGGGTGGAAATTTATGGGTGTACTCAATGCATTGCAAAAACGGCACATCAAATGTCGGTATAGCGGGAGGACATATACAATTGGCCGGTGCTTTAGATATAGTCAGAATTAAACCTACTGGCACCAATACTTTTTCGGGAACAGGTTCTATAACTTTACTATATGAATAAAGTTATGGAAATAAAAGTACAATATTTAGTGGTCGGCAGATTAATGCTGGATCTGTAAACATAATGTATCAATAAGGATGATATATGTCGTATAATTTAGAAGTATATCAAGGTACAGACTATTTAAGAACCTTTACTGTATTGGATAATAACAATACTATATTAAATTTAACTAACTGTACTATTATAGCTCAGCTCAGAAGAAATACCACATCGTCCGAGTATATAAGTTTTGTCACTTCAATAGTAAATGCATTAAATGGTATAGCTTCTATAAGTTTATCAAACACAGTTACATCTGGTTTATCCGGTAATTATATGTATGATATATTTGTTATAACGAACGATAATAAAAAATATAAAATATCTGATGGTTTAGTTACAATAAAACCAAGAGTAACTAGATGAAAGCAATTTTTGATGTAGAATTGACATATAGTATTAATCATATATCAGAAATGAAATATACAGCGTTTTTTACAGATCAGTATCGGGTTTCTGCTATTTTTGATTATTTGAATTCCAACTATAACACAATTTATATAAATAATGAATCTGGTTATAAACTCAAAACAGAATCAAATAACAAATTGAGACTATAATGACACTTCAATCAAGACAAGATTTAAAGCAATATGCACTCAGAAATCTGGGTGCTCCTGTAGTTAATATCAATGTTGACGATCAACAGTTAGAAGATCGTATTGATGAAGCATTGGAATATTGGAGACTTTATCATCCAGAAGGTACAGAAGAAGTTTATGCTTTATACACTATCACAGCATCTAGAATTACCATTACTACAAATAATGGTAATTCATTTACTGTCAATGATAGAATAACTGGGCAAACATCTGGAGCAACTGCTACTGTTACAAAAGAAAATGCTATTGTTTCTTCTGGAAACACTTTGATAGTGGCAAATATCGCAGGCACTTTCGTAGATGGGGAGACGATTACAAATCAACTAGGGACAGTTGCTACTTTATCCAATACAGATGCAGTGGTTAAAGGGGTTTATGATAACAAATATATTACTCTTCCTGATTTGATGTATGGGGTTACTCGGGTTGTTCCTATGTCTCAAGCATCATCATCTAAAAACATGTTCGATCTTCAATATCAATTAAGATTGCATGATCTATATGATGTAACATCAACATCTATGATTTACTACAAGACTATTATGCAGCATATTGATATGTTGGATATGGAATTGAATGCTAAACCAAATATCAGATTTAATAGATTTACAAATCAATTACATCTTGATATTAAATGGGCGATTGATGCTCAGGTTGGGCAGTTTTTATTAGTTGATGGTTATAGTGCTCTCGATCCAGATGGATATCCTAGACTTTGGAACGAGTTATGGCTTAAAGAATATGTTACTGCATTGTTTAAAAGACAGTGGGGTAGTAATTTGAAGAAATTTGGCGGATTGCAATTACCAGGTGGTGTAGTTCTGGATGGTCAGGGTGTATATGATGAAGCTATATCTGAGATTAAAGATTTAGAACAAGATTTGATCACAAAGTATGCCCCTCTTCAATGGTTCATGGGATAACATATGGCAACTACTCTTAATCCATATTTTGTATCTAATGTTACTCAAGGTGAGACTTCCGAGCAAAATCTTATTGAAGATTTGATAATTGAAACTCTAGGAATATACAGTGTAGAAGTTCAATATATTCCTAGAAAGCTTGTATCCAAAGACGAAATACTTGGAGAAGATCGATTATCTAAATTTGAGAATGCATTTCCAATTCCAGCATATTTCGAAAATATCGATACCTTTGATGGTGGCGGTTATATGATACAAAAGTTTGGATTAATGGTGGAGCAATCAGCAACTATTACTATTGCTCGTAGAACTTGGAATCAATTAATTGGGGATACTGGTACTACTATTCTACCCGATAGACCATGCGAAGGCGATCTTATCTACTTCCCACTATCAAAAGGTCTTTTTGAAATTAAATTTGTAAATCATCAAGATCCATTTTATCAGTTGGGTAAGTTGTATGTATATAAGTTACAAATCGAATTATTTCAATATGCTTCCGAGAAAATTGATACTGGTAATGAAGATATTGATGTATTCGAAACGTTAAAATCATTTGATGTTGATGTTAATTCCGACATCGACGTACCAGATTCATTTGGTGACAATAATAAGTTCAAAGATCAAGCATCCACTCTAATCTTTGATACTAACAATCCTTTTGGTGACGTATAATGTTAGGACATAATCCATATTACTGGGGTTTAATTCGTAAAACTATCGTTGCATTTGGAGCATTGTTTTCGGATATTCAAATAGAAAGAAGAAAGGATGACTCTGTAACTGGTACAGTTATTCAGACTTTAAATGTACCATTGGCATACGGGCCAAAAGAGAAATGGATTGTTCGTCTAGAACAAGATCCAACATTACAAAATAATACCTATACATCATTACCAAGAATGGGGTTTGAGATAACCGATTATTCCTATGATTCTTCTAGAAAAACAAATAAGAATCAAAAGATAACATGTGGTTCTGGTACATCAACACAATCATATATGTACTCTCCGGTTCCATATAATATTGGAATCACTTTGTATATACTAACTAAAACCCAGGAAGATGCGTTACAAATTATAGAACAAATTCTCCCTGTTTTTTCTCCAGAATATACACTGTCTATTAATGCAGTTCCTGATATGAATATTGTTCAAAATGTTCCTGTTATTTTGAACAATATATCAGCAACAGATGAATATGATGGTGCGTTTACAGAAAGACGTTTTGTAACCCATACTCTAAATTTTACATTAAAGATTAATTTATTTGGCCCAGAATCGGTAGCCAAAGTCATTACAAAATCTATGGCAAATATTAGTCAGGATTCTGCGATGACTCAAGAAATTGCAAATTATACCGCAACCGGCAATACCACTACTGGAGAAATAACAGAATCATGGATCGAGCATTTTTAATATGGCTGCTGGATTTTATAATAGTAATCCAAATTTAAAATCCATTGGGCAAGCAATACCTTTTTCTGAAGAACAAATTGCCGAATACATAAAATGTAAATCTGATCCAATATATTTCATTAAAACTTATGTAAAAGTAATTTCTCTTGATCATGGATTGATACCATTCGATCTGTATGATTATCAGGTCGAATTTATCCGATCGATGCATGAAAATCGTATGGTTATCGGGATGTTCCCGCGTCAACACGGCAAGTGTTTGGAAAAAGATAATAAATACTGTATCCGAAATAAGAAAACGGGAGAGGTATTGAATGTCACGGCAGAACAATTCCACGAAATGTGTAGACCAAAAGATTTGTAAAGTATGTGATAAAGTTTTCATTAGTCATCATCATAATTCTGCTATGTGTTCAATTGAATGTAAAAGGAAACATAAAAGATTTAGGGAAAATGATGCTAGACGAAAAGCATCACTATTGAAATATCCTGATAGTTCAGATCCATACACATATTGCGAGTGTAAAATTTGTGGGTTCAGGTCATATGATCTTGGTACACATCCTCTAGCACATGATATTAGTGTAGAAGAATATATAACAAGATATGGCACTACTAAAAGTAATCTAGCGATTGATAATATGACTGGAGATAAAAATCCTTCATATGGCCATGGTGGTAAATTATCACCATGGTCTGAAAAATCGGAGTTTCATACAAAAGAACAAATCAAAGATGCAAAAGAAAGGGCATCAAAAAACTCCGGTGAATCATATTGGAATACAAATAAAAATCCATTTAAAAGAGAATATCACAATTCAGACAAAGAATATAGTTTGTCTCAAACAAGAGATTTAAAATGGTTTATTGATAAATATGGAGAAGAAGACGGTAAAGTTCGATATAGCGAAAAAATATCAAAATGGATGAAAAACTTTAAAAAACAAAATTTCTCTGCAATCTCACAAGAATTATTCAACATGATTATAGAGCAATATACAGGAAATATGTATTATGCTACTTATGATAGACTGGAAATGCAATATTATACAAACAAAGAATATAGATTAAAATTAAATGATGGTAGAATTATATTACCAGATTTTATTGATATTGATAAGAAGAAAATAATTGAATTTGATGGAGATTATTGGCATAGTGGTTCAGTAGCAAACCCATCAAAGGAAAAAGACCGAGATTTACGAATAAAAAATAGCGGATACGATGTTTTACATATAAAAGAATATGACTTTAAAAAAGATAGAGAGAAAACATTACAAAAATGTCTAAATTATCTGAACAACTAACTAGAAAATTTGTTGAAGAATTTGACGTATCCGATTGGGAAATAGAAACTGAATCTGGATTTGTTGATATATTATCAACAAACAAAACTATAGAGTATGAGGTATATGAGATAGTTTTAGATAATGGTCTTTCTATGAAATGTGCGGATACGCATATTCTTATTGATGAAAACTACGAAGAGTTGTATGCAAAAGATTCTATTGGTCATTTAATTAGAACCAAATATGGCTGTTCACGTGTAATATCAGTATCTAATCTTGGATATTGTGAGAATATGTATGATTTATCGATTGATTCAGAAGATCATACTTATTATGCAAATGATATATTATCACACAATACAACCACTGTTGCCGCTTATCTTGTTTGGTATTGTAATTTTAATTCTAGTAAGACAGTTGCTATTCTTGCAAATAAAGCATCTGCTGCCAGAGAGGTAATGGATCGTTTTCAACAAATGTATGAGAATATTCCATTGTGGTTACAATGTGGTGTTGCCGAATGGAATAAAGGTTCTATTAAGTTAGAGAATGGATCAAAAGCATTTACTGCCGCTACTACAGGTGCAGGTATTCGTGGTAAATCTGTAAACTTGCTATATGTGGACGAGGTTGCAATCATCCCAAATACGGTTGCCGATGCATTTTTTACTGCTACTTACCCAACAATATCATCTGGTACTACAACAAAGATTGTATTAACATCTACTCCACTTGGTTATAACCATTTTTGGAGATTCTGGGATGGTGCTGAGAAAGGTACAAATGGATTTATACCAATACGGGTCGAATATTGGCAACACCCATTACACGATCAAGCTTGGGCAGATGAACAATATAAGTTACTAGGTGAAGTTAAGTTTAACCAAGAAGTTTTGATGCATTTCTTAGGTTCATCTTATACTTTAATTCCAGCGCAAGTATTATCAAGATTATCCCCATATCAGAGTGTATATTCAAAAGATTCATTGGATATCTACGAAAATCCAATACCAGGACATAATTATATTTTAACTGTAGATCCTTCTAAAGGAGTTGGTGGCGATAATTCTACTATACAAGTTATCGATATTTCAGAATTACCATATAAACAAGTTGCTAAATACAAAAATAATACTATTAGCCCGTTATTATTTCCCAATATCATCTATAAGATAGCACGTGATTATAATAATGCTCATGTATTAGTAGAGATAAATATATCAGAACAAGTAGCACATATTTTACATCATGAGTTGGAATATGAGAATCTTCTGATCATTAATAAGAAACCAAAAGGGTTAGATAGGGGTCAGATAGTTGGTGGTGGTTTTGGTGGTAAACCGTTTCTTGGAGTTAATACTGATAAGAAAACTAAACGTATAGGATGTGCTACTCTTAAATCATTGATGGTTGAAAACAAACTTTTGATAGTAGATGGAGATACTATATCAGAACTATCAACATTCATTGAATCGAAAGATTCGTATGCTGCAGATGATGGGTACTACGATGATCTGGTAATGGGGCTAGTTATGTTTAGTTGGCTAACAACTCAGCCATATTTTAAAGAACTAAATAACGTAGAATTACGTAAGATTATGTATTCAAATCAGATGAAAATGATCGAAGAAGAACTTACTCCATTTGGATTCTATGATGATGGTCCTTTATTTGAAGATGCACCTATCATGCTCATGAATTTTTAACAAAAGGATTATTGATGAAAACATTTAAAGAATATATTTTAGAAGATTTTGAAGAAGAAGTATTTGATATTTCTGGCGAAGAATTATATGAAGATTGGGGTGAGCTAAACGAAGAGACTGAGAAAGATGGAAAATCAGTAAAATTAAACAAACCATTTCTGACTCCAAATGGACCTAAGAAACGTTCAGTATATGTGCGCAACGATAAAGGTAATATTGTAAAGGTTAATTTTGGCGATCCTGATATGGAAATTAAACGGGATGATCCAGAAAGAAGAGCGAATTATAGATCTAGACATAATTGCAGTAATCCAGGTCCAAAATGGAAAGCAAATTACTGGAGTTGTAAATATTGGTCCAGTACACCTACTTCAGAATTAGACAAAGGGTAAAAAGTCAAAATCTATAAATAAGATTAATGGATCGGAATGGATTCACTACACAATCATTTTTAATTAGGAGATCGTAAAATGGCATACGCAATGTCGCCAGGAGTTACAGTATATGAGAAGGATTTCACTAGTATTGTACCCGCTGTTTCTGCCTCTGTAGGGGCCTTTGCTGGTAAATTCCCTTGGGGTCCAGTATTATATCCAATGCAATTAACATCTGAAAATGATTTGGTTGCAATGTTCGGTAAACCAAATTCAAATAACTTTGAATCATTCTTCACTGCTGCAAACTTTTTGGCATATTCCGGCAATATGTATGTATGTCGCCAAGATTCTTCTGCTGGTGTGAATGCTGTAAGTTATAACACAAACACAACTGCTATTGTTGCTGGTACTGCTCAAAAATTAAACAATATTGATTCGTATACCGCAGCTACCTTAAATGGTACTTTTGATTGGGCTGCAAAATATCCCGGTACATTGGGTAATAGTATTAAAGTATCTTTTGCTGATTCTGCATCATTCCAAAATCTTTCTGCTACAGGTACTGCTACAGTAACTCTGGGTGCAACTGCTCTGGTAGGTGTTGGTACAAAATTCCTTTCTGAATTGCATGTTGGTGCTATCGTTAAAGATGGTTCTGGTAATACAGTCGGTACGGTTGTTTCCATTGCAGATAATACAAATGCTGTTATTACTGCCGCTGTAACTGCATTGGCTGGCGTAGCATTCAAAATTGATTGGGCATATGCTACTCAGTTTGATTCAGTACCCGGAACATCTACATATGTTGCTAACCAAAGTGGTTCTAATGATGAACTGCACATTATCGTTGTTGATGCAAATGGTGCATTTACTGGTACTGCCGGTACTGTTCTTGAAAAATTTGCATTTGTATCTAAAGCGATTGATGCCAAGAAAACTGATGGTACAAGCAACTATTATAAAGATGTAATCAACAACTCATCAAAATATATTTGGTGGGGTAGGGCTACTGTTGCTGTTGGCGTATCTGGCACAGCTTGGGGTTCATTGGCATCTGGCACAACTTTTAAATCAACCACATTTGCTCCAACTAGTACGCTGACTGGTGGTATTGATGATTATACTGATACCAATGGTGCATATGCCCAAGCAGCATGGTTATTGTATTTGGATGATACTCAGTACGATATTAGTTTGTTGCCAATCGGTAAAGCGACATCTACAACTGCAAACTATGTAATTCAAAATATTTGCGAAGTTCGTAAAGATTGTGTTGCTTTCGTATCACCTCAAGACAATTCTAGTGGTAACGTAATTACTGGCTTTGGTACATCTGCTACCGGTGCCCTTACTACTTACAGAAACGCAATTACATCATCTTCATATGGTTTTATGGATACTGGTTATAAGTATCAATATGACCGCTACAATGATGTATATCGTTGGGTACCATTGAATGGCGATATTGCTGGTTTAGCTGCCAGAGCAGATTTAACAAACGATGCTTGGTGGTCACCAGCAGGTTATAATCGTGGTCAAATTAAAAATATTGTTAAATTGGCTGTCAATCCATCTAAAGCAGATAGAGATACTATTTACAAATTGGGTATTAATCCAGTTACTGCTGTTGCAGGACAAGGAGTTGTTCTTTTTGGCGATAAAACATTGTTAAGCAAACCATCTGCTTTTGGTAGTATTGGTGTACGTAGATTGTTTATTGTTCTAGAAAAAGCAATCTCAAATGCATCTAAATATCAGTTGTTTGAATTCAACGATACATTTACTCGGGCACAATTTAAAGCAATTGTAGAACCATTCTTAAGAGATGTTCAAGGTCGTAGAGGTATTATTGATTTCAGAGTTAAATGCGATGAATCAAATAATACCGGAGAGGTAATTGATAGAGGCGAATTTATTGGTGATATTTTTATCAAACCAAATCGTTCAATTAACTATATCACTCTATCATTTATTGCGACCAGAACTGGTGTAGATTTCACTACAGTTGGCGCTTAATATTTAATAGTTATTCGGGGAGGGTTTCTTCCCCGAATAAATAATAAAGGATTTCATTAAAAGGAACAAATATGGCTAATATCGCAGATTTCAAGAGCCAGCTAATTGGTAGTGGGGCCAGGTCAAACCAATTTAAGGCATTTTTACATTTCCCGTCATTTGTACCTGCCGGTGCACTTCAGGGATCTAGAGCACAATTTTTATGTAAAGCAGCAACACTACCAGGTTCTACTATCAATAATATGGAAATTTTCTATAGAGGTAGACCCGTGAATTTTGCTGGCGAAAGAGTATTTCAACCATGGTCGGTTACTATCTATAACGATACCACATTTGGTATTCGTAACGCATTTGAAGCATGGCAATCTGGTATTCAAAGATATTCTGCTACCGATGGTTTGACTAATCCAAGAGATTATCAAGTAGAACTTGAAATTCATCAGTTAGATCGTAATGGTGCTACTTTAAAAGTTTACAAATTTGCCGATGCGTATCCGACTATTATCTCACCAATTACTTTGGACTTCGAAAATCCAGCGATTGAAACATTTGATGTAGAATTTACTTATAACTACTTCACATCAAACACTGGTACTGATACAGATGGTTCTTCTTTTGGTGTTAATGTATCAGTTGATACTCCAATTGGTTCTATTCCGGTTAACCTCTAATTGAGAAATAGTAATGGCGTTTAATATTTTTGGTATAGATTTATCTCGTAAGAAAAAGGAAGTAAAAGAAAATCCTTTGAGCTTAGTTCCACCTTCATCTGAAGATGGTTCTACAGTTATCACTTCTTTACCAGGAATGTCTAACTATTATGGTCTCATTCTTGACATGGATTCAATTGTCAAGAATGAGAATGATCTTATTAGACGATATAGAGAAATTGCACAGTATGCTGATTGTGATTCTGCAATCAGCGATATTGTGAATGAAACTATTGTGTCCGATGATGATAAATCAATTGAAATTAATCTTGATAATTTAAAAGTATCGGAATCAATCAAAACTAAAATTACAGAAGAATTTGAAGAAGTTTGCAGACTATTTGACTTCGAAGAATTTGGTCCCGAGATATTTCGGCAATGGTATATTGATGGTAGACTGTATTATCAAGTATTGATCGATCCAAACAATACTAAAAATGGTATTGGTGAACTCAGAAAGATTGATCCGCGTAAAATTAGAAAGATTAAGAATGTATTTAAACAACGCAACGATAAAGGTGTAGAGGTAGTTAAATCTATTGAAGAGTTCTATCTTTACAACGATAAAGGTATCTCGGAAAATACTACTCAGGGTGTAAAACTAACGTTAGATTCGGTAATCTATTGTCCTAGTGGATTGATTGATCCTAATACTGGTATGACTCTAGGTCATCTGCATAAAGCAGTTAAACCTACTAATCAGTTAAAGATGATCGAGGATGCGGTAGTTATCTATCGTATATCAAGAGCACCAGAACGTAGGGTGTTTTATATTGATGTTGGTAATCTGCCAAAGCTTAAAGCAGAGCAATATGTCAATGATATTATGAACAAGTTTAGAAATAAAATTGTTTATGATGCAACAACTGGCGAAATTCGAAATGATCGCAAACATATGTCGATGATGGAAGATTTCTGGATGCCTCGTAGAGAGGGTGGTAAAGGTACTGAGATTACTACATTACCCGGTGGTCAAACTCTTGGACAAATCGACGATGTTCAATATTTTCAAAAGAAATTATATCAAGCATTGAATGTACCATTATCTCGATTGGAACCTCAGAGTGGTTTCAGTTTAGGAAGATCTACTGAGATAACCAGAGAAGAAGTCAAGTTTAACAGATTTATTAATCGAGTAAGAAAGAAATTTTCAAATCTTCTTATTGATGCTTTAAGAATACAATTAATCTGTAAAGGTATTATTCGCGAAGAAGAATGGCGAGATATTAAACAAGAAATCTTTATAGATTTTCAGAAAGATAACTATTTTGCTGAATTAAAAGAAAATGAAATTTTGATGCAGCGTGTAGCAACTCTTCAACAAATTGTTCCATTTGTTGGTACATATTTTTCTATTGAATGGGTGCAAAAATCTGTACTGCAACAATCAGACGAAGATATCGCAGAAATAGTAAAACAAAATAAAGAAAACCCTCCAGTTACTCCAGAAGAAGGTCAACAATGATTAAGGAAAATATTAAACAATTAGTAATGGCTATCGCAGAAGGCGACACAATGGCTATTGAGGATAATTTTAACTCTGTAATGGCAAGTAAAATCTCTGATCGCTTGAATGATATGAGAGTTTCTGTTGCTCGAGGTATGTTTGGTTCACCAGTAGTTGAAGTAGAAGATTAATGTACTTTTCACAGTTTTCTAAGAAGTTAAAAAGTTCTGAGAATAATTCTCAGAACTCTCTATCCTCTATTATTACTGAATTGAGTTTAAATTTTTATCAGACGAATCGTTCTAGAATTGCTTCTATTATTAAAGAACATCACAATGTTAGAATCACCAATACATTAACAAATGTATATATCGATTTAGCAGTCAATCATGAGTTTACTATAGATCCAGTAGTTCAGCAAATTCGTGAAATGAATATTCACGATATTGTTATTCCTGGTAAAATACATTACAAACTCAAAGATAATAGTGTAATATCAATTTCAGAAGAAACGCAGAAAACTATAAATAAAGTATTACATAACAATAATGAAGCTATCGAGTTTATGAAAGAAAGTTCGGAAAACTTTCTTAAGATACTTGATGTCATTTTAAGGGAAGAATAATGCCATTAACTAAAACATTACAAATGGTAAACGAAACTGAAGCTATTGTCAAAGTATCTGGCAATTCTTCTACTCCAGTTACTATTAGTTTAGCATCTGATATTCTAGCACCAAATCAAATAGTGAGCGGTACACCGGTTGTAACTATTATTGGTTTTCAATGGGCTGGAGAACCAGGTGCTATCTATAAGATAGATAGAAATAGTGTTCGTGTAGCTTCACTGTTAGCAGATAACGGAAACTTTATGGATTTTGTGGAATTATTTCCACCAGAGAATACTAATGTATCCAATGATTTGACAGTGACTATTGTCAATTCGGTTGGTGCAGCGGTTCAAGGTGAAGTATGGATTCGACTAAGAAAGGTTTCTGGTTACATCTCACCAGCATTTACTACAGGTTAATTACTAATGAAACTTATACAGGAAGTAAACGACTCTCTTAGCACGGTTATTGAAGAGAGCCTAGGAAAGGGCAAACAGTTGTATGTTGAAGGTATCTTTCTTCAATCTAATATTAAAAATCGTAACGGTCGGATGTATCCCGAAGCAGTAATGGACAAGGAAGTTCAACGTTACATTAAAGAAAAGGTTGAAAAAAATTCTGCGTTTGGTGAATTGGGTCACCCAGATTCACCAACTATTAATCTTGATCGCATTTCCCATTTAATTACATCTTTGAGAAAAGAAGGTACAAATTGGATTGGTAAAGCTAAAATTTTAGACACACCAATGGGTCAGATTGCCAAAGGTATTATCGAAGGTGGTGGCAGAATTGGAACATCTAGTAGAGCATTAGGTTCGTTGAAAGTAAATAACGAAGGTATTAATGTTGTTCAGAATGATTTTCAATTAATGACTGCTGGAGATTTAGTCAGTGATCCTTCGGCACCAGAAGCATGGTTATCTGGTTTGATGGAAAATGCAGAATGGATTTATCAAAATGGTAGATTCGAAATGATTGCCGATCAATCTAAACAAATTATTAAATCCGCATCTCTACATAGTTTAGAAGAAGCTAAGATTATTGCTTTTCATAGATTTTTACAGAATGTCAAGTAAAAATTAAATTTTTATAAATAATAATATTAATTAAGGAGAAGATATGAGCATTGACTCAAAGATTCAAGAGATTCTGGAAGAATCAAAACTTGCAGGAATGATTGTCGAAGATGAAGTAGAGTTGTCGGAAGATGATTTGCCAGAAAAATTGACTGAAGAAGAATTTAACGCACTGCCCGAAGAAATTCAAGAGATGTATCAATTGGATGAATTGAGCAAAAAAACATTGGGTTCTTATATTAAGAAAGCGGCAGGTGGTGAGAAAGGTGCAGCATCTCAAGCGATGATGGCTGCACACAATCCTAATGGTGGTCATTTTTCAAAAGCTGTTAAGCGGGTTAAAGGCATCGAAAAAGCAACCGATAAACTGACTAAAGAAGAAGTATCAGTAGATGTTTCAGCAGATGTAGAAGCTTTGATTAATGGCGAAACTTTATCAGAAGAATTTAAAACAAAAGCTGCAACTATTTTTGAAGCAGCAGTAGTAACCCGAGTTAAAGAAGAAGTTGCTCGGTTAGAAGAAGAATTTGAATCTAAACTTGGCGAACAAGTAGATACAATTGTAGAGGGTCTTGTTGAAAAAATTGATGGTTACCTCGATTATGTAGTCGAGCAGTGGATGGAACAGAATGAAATAGCCCTTGAATATGGCGTTAAAGGTGAAATCATGGAATCCTTTATCTCCGGTATGCGTAATTTATTTGAAGAACATTATATCGATGTTCCAGAAGAAAAATACGATGTTATTGGTGAGATGGAATCTAAAATTGATGAACTGAGCGCAAAATTAGACGAGCAAGTAGAATCTAACATTGAACTGAAACGTTCTTTGCAAGAAGCTTCTCGGAAAGATATTGTTAAAACTATTAGTGAAGGATTATCTGATACTCAAGTAGAAAAATTCATGGCATTGGCCGAAGAATTGTCTTATGAAAGTGCAGAAGCTTTTACAACTAAAGTCAAAACAATCCGTGAGAACTATTTCACTGGCAAACCATCGACAATTATTGAATCTGTAGTATCTGATTCTCCAGTACAAGAAGTATTAAGCGAATCAAATCAAATTGTAGATCCTGTAGTTGCTTTGTATGCCCAAGCAATTAAACAACTAGATTAAACAACAACATAAAAAGGAAAAAAAGAAATGGAAATTAATCGTAAAGCCCTTATGGAAAAATGGGCTCCAGTAATCGACGCAGATGGCGTAAAAGTTACTGATCAACAACGTCGTGGCGATTTGGCTATTATTCTGGAAAACCAAGCCAAAGAAATGGCCAAAGAAAGCCAAGCTTATGGTATGTTGGCTGAAACTGCTTATGCTCCTGCTAACGCTGGCGGCTCAAGCGGTATCAATGCTATTTCTACTTCAGGCTATTCTGCTGATAAAGTAGCTGGTTTCGATCCAGTATTGATTAACCTGGTTAGACGTGCAATGCCTCAATTGATTGCATATGACGTTTGCGGTGTTCAACCAATGACACAACCAACTGGTTTGATCTTTGCTTTGCGTAGCCGCTATGCTGCACAAAATGGTAAAGAAGCGTTGTTCCAAGAAGCTACCACTGGTTATTCTGCTGGTACTATTAACAACACCCAATATACTGATCCTACCGATACTGCTAACTATGCAGTAACTGGTGGTATGTCTACTGCTAACGCAGAGCAATTGGGTTCAGATTCTTCTACCAATCCATTCCCAGAAATGGCGTTCTCAATTGAGAAAACTAACGTAGTTGCTAAAACTCGTGCTTTGAAAGCTGAGTACTCAATCGAGTTGGCGCAAGATCTGAAAGCTGTACATGGTCTGGATGCTGAAGGTGAACTGAGCAAAATCCTGTCTACAGAAATTTTGGCAGAGATTAACCGCGAAGTTATTCGTACCATTTATGTTACTGCTTATCGTGGTGCACAAAATGGTGTTGCTAATGCTGGTACTTTTGACCTGGATGTTGATTCTAACGGTCGTTGGTCAGTTGAGAAATTCAAAGGCTTGCTGTTTCAAATTGAACGCGAAGCTAATGCAATTGCACAGTTGACACGTCGTGGTCGTGGTAACTTTATTATCTGTTCTTCAGACGTAGCTTCTGCTTTGGCAATGGCTGGCGTACTGGATTATGCACCTGCTCTGGCAACTGGTTTGAATGTTGATGAAGCATCTACCACTTTTGCTGGTGTATTGAACGGCAAATATAAAGTATATGTTGATCCATATGCAGGCGGCCAAAACCCAACTACTGTAGCTTCTGGCTCAGGTACTTTGGCAACTTCTACAACTGGTTCACAATTCTTTACAGTTGGTTACAAAGGTACAAGTTCATTTGACGCAGGTCTCTTTTACTGCCCATATGTTCCATTGCAACAAGTTCGTGCAATTGATCCTAACACCATGCAACCTAAATTCGGCTTCAAAACCCGTTATGGCATGGCTTCCAATCCTATGGTGGATTTGCTGGATGGTTCAGGTGATTCTAGCTTAACTTCACAAAAGAATTTTTACTATCGTTTTGTGAAGGTTGCAAACCTTCTTTGAGGAATAACGTAAAAGTTATATTATGATAAAAGGGGCTGAAAGGCCCCTTTTTTATTGTTTGAAATTTAAAATTATATAAATAAGTATAGGTCGCGGAACTGCAATTCCCACCTATTCTAAACATTCTAACAACTTATAAGGAACAAGTCATGTCCAGCAAAAATATTTATATTCCATATTTCTATATTATTCGTCATATCAAATCCGGTAAACTATATGCTGGATCTAGGTGGGCTAAAGGATGTCATCCAGATGAATTCATGAAACTAAATGGATACACCACCTCTTCAAAATATGTAAATTCCATTATCGATCAAGAAGGAATTGATTCGTTTGAGATATTACGAATTGATACATACTGTGATAACATACCAGTAAATCTATACGAAACAATTTTTCTTCAGACTTTAAATTGTGCGTCAGATAAGAATTGGATTAATTCGCATAATAACAACAATTATAATTTGACATTTGGTTCAGATACATTTAAAAATTCTATGATTACTAAATATGGAATTGATAATCCTTCAAAAGATCCTCAGATAATTTTAAAGGGTGTTAAATCTAGAATCAAAACTAATCTAGAAAGATATGAGGTTGCTACTATATTTAAAATACCAGAATATATTGAAAGTATGAAAGAGTCTAGAATCAAAACTAATCTAGAAAGATATGGACACGAGAATGTCTTTCAAAACAAAGAAATAATTGATAAACAAGAATCAACTATGATGAAAAAATATGGAGTAAAGAAAGCTCTTCAAAATAAAGAAATTTTAAATTGTGCTAAAAACAAAGAAAAAGAAACTTTAATGGAACGATATGGTGTCACGCATAATTGGAATATACCAGAAGTCAAAGAGAAATTACAAAAAACAGAGAATCTGTTATGATTCAAGAATATGGTGTTAAGAATGCTTTTCAAATTCCATTTCTTTCTATTATTGATAGTAAGAAAACATATAGTAAAGCTACAATATCTAGATTATACCCAGATCTGAAACAATTCTATTGATCTTATAAATAATAATCATTATACAATAAGGACTATACACAATGGCATCAAACTTTACATGTCCGTTACCATCAAATATCAATCCATTATCCTCCAATGGATTTAATTTTTCTATAAAGAAATTACCAGCAGTTTCCTTTTTTTGTCAAGAAGTAAATCTCCCAGGTATAACTCTCCAAATTTTAGATTTTGATACACCATTATCTACATTACCAGTTGCTTCTGATAAATTATTTTTTGATGATTTGGTTATACAGTTCATTGTTGATCAAAACATGGAAAATTATAAAGCTGTGTATAATTGGATGATAGGTTTGGGGTTTGACGAATCATATCAACAATACTCAGATTTTATAAACACTCAAGAAGGATTCACAAGAATGTCTCGAGAATCATCTGATGCAGTTCTTCAAATTCTGGGATCTAACAATCAACCGGTTCAATCTATTCAGTTTATAGATATCGTTCCTACCAGTCTAAGTTCCATGAATTTTGAAAGCACTGTTACCGATGTGACCTATATCGTAGGCACTGCTACATTCAAGATAGCTAGATACAATTTTATTGATTGATATACAAAATTATAATATACTACATTATGGAGGTAAATAATGGCTACAATAGACGAAATTTTAGAAGAATGGGAAGAAGATTCTATAGTGGATGATAATCACGTAGATACAGAATCTATCAAGATTCCAAAACTACATGCTAAATACTTAAAGTATTTGACTTCTTCCAAATTAGCTTTAGTTAAAAAGAATAATGATTATAATGCTCTTAAAAAGATTAAATTTAGATACTATCGCGGAGAATTGACAAAAGACGAGTTGATAGAAATGGGGTGGGAGCAGTGGCAGGGTACCAAACCAATGAAAAATGAAATGGATCAATTCTTAACTGGAGACTCTGATCTTATTAAATTAAAACTATCAATGGATTTACTGGAAACCAAGATATATGCATTAGAATCGATTCTCAATCAGATCAAAGCTAGAGACTGGCAACTTAAAAACATAGTAGAATGGAAAAAGTTTTTATCTGGGGCATAAATATGATACATTCAGTTATCATATTTACATCTTATGTCTTTGGTAAAAATTGAAAAATATAATGAAACGTTTATTCGGGTATTTGCTGGTTCTTCCATAGAACAAGAATTATCCGATTTTTTTAGATTCCGTCCTCCCGGATATCAATACATGCCATTGTTTAAGAATAAGCTTTGGGATGGATGGACAAGACTTTACAATACTCAAACGAAAACTATCTATTATGGTTTGCTAGATTATGTCATAGAATTTTGTAAACGTAATAATTATGAATTGGTATATGATTCTGATCTGATTGTCAATCATAATATTACACAAGAAGAGGTATTAAAGTTTACCTCAGAATTGAATTTATATGCAAGATCTAAACCAATTACTATTCATGATTATCAAGTAAATGCTATTACTGTTGCTCTCAATAAAGCAAGAACATTATTAATTTCACCTACATCTTCTGGAAAATCTTTAATCATTTACAGTATGATCAGATATCATCTTCATTATAACAGAAGATGTCTTGTCGTTGTACCTTCCACTTCATTAGTTGAGCAGTTATATTCGGACTTTGAAGATTATTCAAGTCATAATGGATTTTGTGTTTCTGATCATATGCAGAAGTTATATTCTGGTCTTTCTAAAAGCTTTAATAAACAAGTACTGATAACAACCTGGCAATCTATTGTTAATATGCCAAGACCTTTCTTTAATGACTTTGATGTTATTATTGGAGATGAAGCCCATACGTTTGCTGCCAAATCTTTAACCTCTATCATGGAAAAACTATCCAATACTGCTTACAGAGTTGGAACGACTGGTACATTACATGATTCAAAAGTTAATAAACTAACGCTAGAAGGCATTTTTGGTAGAGTTTACGATGTTACAACTACCAAAGAATTGATGGATAGAGGTAAGGTGGCACCTCTAAAAATATCATGTCTTATTCTAAAACATGATAAAGAATCCAGAGAATTATTGAAAAAAGCTTCTTATCAAAATGAAATTAGTTGGTTAGTATCAAACCAACCCAGAAACAAATTCATTAGAAATCTAGCAGTATCTACTACTGGTAATACCTTAGTTCTTTTTCAATTAGTAGATAAACATGGAAAATTTTTATTTGATATGATCAAATCTAAAGTGCAAGATGGTAGAAAGGTATTCTTTGTTCATGGTGGAGTAGATACAGATGACAGAGAATATATACGGAAGATATGCGAACATGAGACGAATGCTATTATAGTGGCTTCATATGGAACGTTATCAACCGGGGTGAATATGCCCAGTATTCAAAATATTATATTTGCATCTCCATATAAATCTAAAGTGAAAGTTCTTCAATCGATTGGTAGAGGACTTCGTCTTAAAGATGGAAAGGATCATTGTAAACTATTTGATATCATGGATGATTTGTGTATTAATTCCTGGAAAAACCATACTTTCAATCATGCTACCGAAAGATTGAAATTATATACCCAACAACAATTTGATTATAAAATGATAGAGGTTGAATTAAATGGAACATGAATATGTAATGTTAAAATTAATGAATGGCGATACTTTAATGGCTGTTCTTGTCGATAGTGACGATGATGCTTTCTATATTATCTATCCATTATTAGCAAAAACTCAAAAGATTGTTGTAGAAGAAAATGTCAAAGAAATTATGACAACCTCTGATTGGTGCCCGTTAACTGATACTAAATATTTTCCAATATATAAATCTGATGTCATCGCTATCGCACCATTAAACGATAATGCGATATCTTACTATAAACAGGTAATAGATGAAGAAGTCTTAGAAGATATTGATTCGTCTAACGACGAATTGACTAACGTCATTACCAATTCATCTACTATTCATTAAAACCAATAGTTAATAATCTATTTCATATGGTACATAGTGATTATAGTATGATGTCAAATAAAGTCAAATAAAAAAGAAAAAAATTTTTACTTGAAAAAGTAAAATAATTTGTTTATAATTGAAGAATAAATTTTTTTGGAGATGGGTATGCACTATGTAGATAATGAATTGTTTCATGCAGCGTTAGTTAAAAGAAGAGAAGATATTGATAAAGTATTGGTATCTTTAAACTTTATTGATTTGGATAAAGTAGATCAACTGACACACGAAGAACGCAAAGTTCTGATAAAGAAAGCTAAACTTGGAAATCATATTCCGCCTATCAGCGATTACATTGCAGAATCTTTTTTAAAAATGGCCGAGAACATTTCTTATAAGAAGAACTTTCAAAGGTATCCTTATAAGGATGAAATGATCGGCGATGCTATTATTGATTGTATTCGATATGTTGATACTTTCGACTCTTCTAGAGAGAACCCATTTGCATACTTCACATCGACGATTGGTATGGCATTTATTAGAAGAATTATTAAAGAAAAGAAAGAAGGGTATGTAAAAAGTAAGATATTGTCTAAATCGGATCTGGATGTATTTAACCTCCAGGATCACGACGAAGATGGGGATTTTACAAATTCGATGGTAGAGTTCATGAATACGTATAATAATTTTGATGGCTCTATGTTCGAGAAAAAACCAAGACAATTGAAAGAAACTAAATATAATGGACCATCCTTGGAGGATTTTTTATGAGTAAATTGAGCAAAGCATACAAAAAGTATAAGTCAAATAACAAAAAGTATAAGTCAAATAACAAGCGACCTTCTACTTGGTTGTATAGTGAAGATATTGCATCAGCAAGCCAAGGTGATAGAATTATCATTGGTATCACAACAATTGATGAATATATACAGCATGGAATTGGACAATCTAAGTTTGATTCTAGGGAATCGTTTTTTAACGATAAGATAAAATTAATCTCAACCAAAAAAGAATGGAATGAGTTCACTAACAAATTTGTACCTGAATTTGAGGTATATCAAACTAGAGATTACTGCGGCTTTATTGTCGATCCTAAAGGCAATGGCTATCTTAGTTATTATGTCAGTGGGGATACCATCACTGTTGATATTGTCGGCAATCAATCTTTTGTATCTTCTAATCGAACCTTTCTTGAAACCAATTTTCAAACGGTTCAATCTTATGTAAAGTGGATTCACGATACAAATGGTGGCTATATCACTGTATCATTAAATGATGATAAGCTACCTATAACTGAAATGTATCCATTCTTAGGAGAAGAGTCGCTGAGTGATTTCTATGATCGATTCATGAAATCGTCTGCTAGTGTACTTTTGCTTATAGGGCCTCCGGGTTGTGGTAAAACTACCTTTGCTCGTGGATTGTTACATCATGCAAAAACATCAGCCACTGTAACCTATGATCCGGGCATCTTGGCTAGAGATAGTATCTATGCTGATTGGTTAGAAGATGACGAATCCTCTATTCTAGTTCTGGAAGATTCGGATACATTCTTGGCAAACCGTACATCTGGGAATGATTTGATGCACAAATTCCTGAATGTTGGCGATGGTTTAGTCAGTATGAAAGGAAAGAAAATGATCTTTTCTACCAATCTTCCATCAGTTCGGGATGTTGATCAAGCACTATTAAGACCTGGAAGATGCTTTGCTGTTCTTAAGTTTGATTATCTGACCAAGGAACAAGCACATAGACTTGCTGATAAGATGGGAGTTGAGTTAGTAGAAGAAAAAGATAAGTACATCGTTGCAGACATCTTTCATGCTGCCAATACTCAGCCAATTCAAAAATTTGGATTCAATCAGTAAGAAAGTTCTTGACGTATGTCTGTGTTGCTATATAATACAGACATACTTTAAATGATGAGGAACTAAATTATGAAACCAAGTGAAATCGCTCAACAAATCAAAGCAACTGCAACTAAATTAGGATGGTCTATTGAAGTTCGTGGTAGTATTCTAACTATCACCAAACGCATCAATGGTAATCATGAATTTTGCATTGCAGATTCTGAGTACTATTCAATCTTAGGAATGTTACCATCTACATCACCGGGATCAATTTGGGGAACAGATGGTGGCGGAGTTGGTGCAATCTCTGCTATGAATAGTGGAGTTTTTAGAATGAATAAATCCGGTGGTTCAAAACGTGTATTGAACGCATTGGCTAAACTGTGAGATCATAATGATACCTAAATTATCAGATTTTCAATACAAAGATAACATTGCCATCAAAGAGGAAATTGTTGGTGGCAAACCTTTCTACATTGTGTCATATATTTTTAATGATCCTGAGCTATGGAAAGATCCGATAAATCTAGAGGCACGTGGCATTACTTTTGATGCCGATGGTAATATTGCATCATGGCCCTTCGAGAAATTTTTCAACTTAAATGAGAATCAATTCACTCAGTTTAAAGACTTAGATTTTGAGGGTGCGTATTACTACGAAAAATTGGATGGTTCATTGATTACTCCGGTTGTAGTTGATGGTAAAGTCTATTACAAAACTAAGAAATCATTCTATTCTGATGTTGCCAAATCGTGTCAGAAAGACTTTGGTGACAATGAAATCTATAATGATTTCATTCGTGAAATCATGGAAGAAGAATGTACCCCAATCTTTGAATACACTTCCCCAATGAATCGGGTTGTGGTAGACTATGGTGATGATCCAAAACTAACTTTACTAGCAATTCGCCATAATGATACTGGCAAATATGTTTTTCGTCATGCAGTAGAATCTTATGCCAGAAACTACGATATTCCATTAGTCAAACTATATGACAATGCATCTATTCAGGATATCATGAAGGAAGATAACTACAATCGCGAAGGTTATGTCATTCGTTTAATGTCTGGTCAACGAGTTAAAGTTAAGTTTCCATCTTACTTGACTAAACATCATGCATTAGACCGACTTACTGAACGCAACATTGCTGAGATGGTTCTGGGAGAATGTATCGATGATTTTAAAGCATTGGTAGAGCCACGACATCTACCTAAGATTGAAGCGATTGAGACCAAAGTAGTAAAACAGTTGGAAGAAATCAAAACAACTGTTGAATGTATGATTAAACGATGGGTGAAAGAAGAGTTTTCTTTGGCCAAAATCGGTAAACTGTATAGTGAAAACTCATATTTCAATTGTGCTATTATGGTTTATAAAGGTCGTGATATTGACGAAATGGTTAAAAAGCATTATACTACTAAATTCCTGCCAAACTTAGATAACATACAATTATGGTGATAAAATGAAAATTGAAGTTGATATTTCCCCAGAAGATTTGTCTAATATAGTTAGAAACGATTTGATAGAATCATATGACGATTGTTTTTATAATGGCGATCAGATAGCAGATGGCAGCATTATTGATTCATTGATAACAGTAATTGAATGGTATTCTTCAAAATCTTCTTTTGAAGATTTCAAAACAAGCAGAGGTATAAAATGATTAGAAGTGTAGTAAGTACAAGAGTTGAGGATTTTGAAGAAAACACTTATCCTTGGGTGGGTATTCATCGTTTAGATGTAAATCGCGAAGACCCGATGATTATTCTATTTACTGGTATCGGTAAGGGAGTATTATTATCTAAGAATGATGGCTACTCCAAAGATATTGGGCAATATGAGAACTTTGATGAGATGCAGTTTCGTCGTTTTTATGGCACTATTTCTTTTGTTGTATCATGAGCAAGACAAAAGATCTTAGAGAAAGATTGGAAAGGTTAAAAAATGCCATAGAGTTTGGCAATATATCAAACGGGTATGTTCTTGACCTTTCCATTAAACTATTTGAACAAAGAGAAAAGTTACCAATTGAGCTATCCAATGCTCTGCTGGAATTCCTTAATGATGTATACATGGGCAATCACTATGATGACTAAAGATAAAGAAAATCTGATTAGACACTTACACGAAAGTGAAGTAAAACGGGAAGAATATATCAACTCTATTCCGGTTGATTTGCGTGATTTTATCTTTGACAATACTTTCTCAGACTCAATAGCCAAAGATTTACAATTGGCTGTAGCCATGGCGATTGGCAAGGAATTGATGTTTGAATTTGAATGGTTCATGTGGGATATGCCGAAATCTGGTGGCGATATTAGATATCCAGATGGCCACGTAATCAAAATTACTGATATTGATAGTTTCATCAAGCATCTATACTACTTTTATCCATGAAAATAGCATTATTAACTGATCTACATTTTGGTGCCAGAGAAGGTAATGTTATTATTCTGGAACATCAAAGAAAATTCTTTGAAAATATCTTTTTTCCGTATATTATCAGTAATGACATTAATCATCTTATTATCTTAGGCGATACTTTTGATAAACGTAAACATACAAATAATTTTGTTATCGATCAAGTAAAAAACTTCTTTTTTGATAGATTAGAAGAGCTGTGTGTATCTGTTCATATTATTGTAGGTAATCACGATACCAGTTTTAAACATACTTTGTTTCCAAACACTGTTGATTCGTTATTAAGAGAATATCAAAATATCAAACGTATCAACACACCAACAACTATAGATATCTCTGGATTCAAAATATGCACTATTCCATGGATATGCGAAAATAATAATTCAGCATGTTTCACTGAGATGTCTACATCTAAAGCAGATATTTGTATGGGGCATTTTGAAATTTCTGGATTCAAAATGTATAAGACCACAGAATCTCTTGAAGGGTTGGATAGAAAACTTTTTGATAGATATGATATGGTATTGTCTGGTCACTATCATCATAGATCGACACAAGACAATATTACATATCTTGGAACTTCTTATGAAATGACATGGCAGGATTATGGAGATTCTAAAGGATTTCATACTTTAGATCTTTCTACTAGAGAATTGTTCTTCGTTAGAAATCCATATCAGTTGTTTGTAAAGATTGATTATGTTGAAGCTAAACCTATTGATCCCACTATTGTCAATGGATCGATAGTAAAGGTGATAGTAATTAATAAAACTGATCATTACCTATTTGAAACCTACATACAGAGTCTATATAATCATGGTGCACATGATGTTAAGATTATCGAAGATATTGGAGATTATTCTGGGAATTCGGTTGACGTTGCTACTAAACTAGAAGATACTCAATCGCTGCTCAATCAGTATGTAGATTCTTCTACTACCGATATAGATAAGAACAAGATCAAACAATACATGCAATCTTTATATACAGAGGCTCTTAATTTGGAAATTACATAATGGCAACGATAAATTTTGAAACCATATCATATAAGAATTTCTTATCTACTGGAAATTCTCCGATTACCATTTATCTAAATAAATCTAAAACTACTCTGATTGTAGGAAAAAACGGCGAGGGTAAGACAACATTATTAGATGCTCTTACCTTTGTGTTGTTTGGAAAACCATATCGTAACGTTAAACTTGGTCAGTTGGTTAATTCTATTAATGGTAAGCATTGTGAAGTTTCCGTTGATTTTAAGATTGGTGATCGTTCATATAGAGTTATTCGAGGGCTCAAGCCAAATAAGTTAGAAATCTTTGAGAATAATATTCTTTTGAATAAAGAAGCATCTAGTAAAGATTATCAAAAGATATTAGAACAGCAGATATTACGTTTGAACTACAAGACATTTGTGCAATTAGTTGTATTGGGTGCTACTACCTTTATACCATTCATGCAACTAAAGGCCACTCAAAGACGGGAAGTGGTTGAAGATATTCTAGATATTAATATCTTCTCTACCATGAATCAGTTACTTAAAGAGAGAGTGTCTAGTAGTAAAGTTTCTCTGCAAACTATCAATACAGAAATCGATTTATTAAAAACTAAAATCAAATCGCAAAAAACTATCATTGAATCTCTATCAAAAGCTAAAGATCAGAGCATTCAAACTATTCAAACTAAGATAGAATCGAATTCTGCTCAGATTCAAGAAGCTACCATATCTTCTTCGAATTTAATTGATAAGATTCAAACTGAGTTGGATAATATATCCGAATTGGATTCGACCCGAGATATGTTATCGGAAACAACATCAAAGATTGTTTCTAATAATAGAACTATAGAATTGAAACAAAAACAGCTTGATTTTTTTGAAGACAATCATACATGTCCTACATGCAACCAGGAGATTGATTCCGAACATCGCAAATCCTGTTCACATTCTCTGAGTACAGAGATCAACAGAGAACAAAAAATTGTAGATAATCTGATAGCAGAGCGAGATAGATTAAATGTGGAATTATCCAATCTTCTAAAAATTAAAGATACCATTGGGTCATATAAAATTGATCTATCTACTATCAATAATACGATTAAACATCTGAACCTACAAAATAAGCAGTATGAAGAAGAGATAGACTCTATCAGATCTACTAGTCATGATATTGATAACGAAAAGCTTCAACTAAAGAAATATGCTAATCAAGTGGTATCTAAAATAGAGGGTAAGAATTTGATTATGCAAGAGAGGCAAATACAAGATGCATGTACTATGCTACTGAAAGATAGTGGAATAAAAATTGCTATCATTCGAGAGTATCTTCCTGTAATGAATCAGATGATTAATTACTATCTAAATGTAATGGATACTTATATCAAATTTGAATTAGATGAATCTTTTAGCGAAACTATTAAATCAAGATACAGAGACGAATTTACATACGATTCTTTTTCGGAAGGAGAAAAGAAACGAATTGATGTTTCTATACTATTTGCATGGAGACATATCGCTAAGTTAAAGAATTCGGTCAATACAAATCTATTGTTGATGGACGAGCTGTTTGACGGTTCGCTTGATGATTCTGGAACTGAGTTTCTGATGCAACTAATCAATGAAATATCCAAAGATACCAATGTGTTTATTATTAGCCACAAAGGAGATATTTTGTTGGATAAGTTTCATTCAGTTCTGAGGATTGAGAAAAGAAAGAATTTTTCTGTTATTGCTTGACCTAATGATCAACACAATATACAATTGTGTTGTAGTTATTTTTTTTTTTATAGGATGAGTTATGAAATCGATTGATTTGTGTGCCAAGTTATTAGCAACAGAAAATATTACAGTAACCCGATCAAATGTATCCACTGCTTCTTTTGATGTTAAAAGTCGTGTATTGACACTCCCTATCTTTAAAGATATTACTAATACAATCGAATCTATGTTAGTGGCTCATGAAGTGGGCCACGCTTTATATACTCCACAGTCTATGTTAGATAAATGCAACGACTTGGATATTCCGTTTGGTTATATTAACATCCTGGAAGATGTGAGGATCGAAAAACTCATTAAAAGAAAATATCCAGGATTGCGCAAAGAGATGGCCCAAGGATATAAAGAAATTAATGAACTAGATTTTTTTGAAATCGCAAACAAAGACATCAATTCATTCAATTTAATTGATCGAATCAATATTTGGTATAAGGTTGGGTTGGGCAGTAAAGTTTCCTTTTCCAAGAAAGAAAAAACGTTTCTGGAGCGTATAGATCGATTAGAAACGTCAGATGAAGTAATCGATCTGGCAAAGGAGATTTATTATTGGAGTAAAAAATTTACTCAAAAGAAAGGTAATTTCTTTATCAGTTTAGATGATTTGATATTTAATGAAGATATTGATTCCTTGTTAGATACTATAGAAGTAACCGTTCAGTCAGATGATACCTTTTCTAATCCAGCTAGTACTGCATCTGTTGATACCCTTGATGTATCAAGCGGAGAATTTCAAAAAACAGAGGAACAGATAAACAAAGAACTAGAATCCAAAACAGATTCTGCCTTATCTGAGTCTATCAAAAATCTTTCAGATAATTCAATTAAATATGAATACGTTACTTTATCTGATAAATTTCATAAAGATTTTGTGAAACCATACAAAACTATTTTATCTGAAATTGAACATGTAATTTCGTCCAAAACCAATCCATTTCCATTAGAAAACTACAATACATTTAAAATCAACTTAGATAGAAGCATTTCTTTCTTATTGAAAGAATTTGAAATGAGAAAGGCTGCCGATAGATACAAAAGAACGACAGTATCAAAATCTGGATCGTTGGACGTATCCAAAATATGGGCATATCAGTTAAATGATGATTTGTTTAAAAGAATATCCATTGTCAAAGACGGTAAGAATCATGGATTGATTTTTCTTTTAGACTGGTCTGGATCTATGTCAAAAGTGATTCACGATACTATAGAACAAGTTATTACGTTATCCGCCTTTTGTCATAAAGCACAAATACCATTTCATGTATACGCATTTACTTCTATATGTTCTCGCGCAAAATATGAATATGATCGTTCAGTAAAACTAGATGAAAATGAACTTGATAATACTAAAAGTTGTACTCTGATGGAATTTTTTAATCATAAGATGTCCAACAGAGAATTCAATCAGATGTCAAAAGCATTGTTTCATACGAGTCAAGTAATCATCCAACAAGATTATCAACTATATGCTACTCCATTGAATGAAGCACTGGCATATATTGCTTTAAAATTAGGCGATCTTATTTTGATGAATAACGTAGAAAAGACTACGGTAGTTACCTTGACTGATGGAGAAGGCCATACTTTGAATTCTAATAATCGTCATTCTTCTTTTTATTTTAAAAATGTAATTAAAACATTTCTTAAAGATGATAAAACTAAGATCAATTATAGTTTTGATGCTGATGCCACCCATCAATCAACTGCATTATTGAATATGATTAGAGACAGATATCAATGTAAGATAATATCTTATTATATTGGGGGCACTAAACCTGGTGATATAATGACTGGGTGTAGATACAACGGAATATCAGTTATAAACGTTGATGATATTCGTAAAGAAATTCGTGACAATTCATTTGCTAAATTTTCATCGCCTGCTAGAGATGAATTTGTATATATTTCATCGAAAAGTTTAAAGATAGACGAAGATGAGGATTTTTCGATAAATGAGAAGCAATCTGCCAAATCTATTGCAAAAACATTTACTAAGGCATTGGAAAAGAGATCGGTTAATAGACCACTTTTGACAAACTTTATTCAACATATTGCTTGACCATTTATAGTTAACTGTCTACAATAAGACATGTTTTATTTTTAACCGGAGACCTTATATTATGAAAACGAAAGAATTTTTTGAAAAATTAGTTGAATTGTTTCCTGACGTCGCAACATCTGGAACGTATACCAGACCTCAAGTTCAGGAAACAGTCAAAGCCTTGGGAGATACGAACATTCGAAACTATATGGTAGCAAACAAAGTAGCTCGGGGAGTTTATCAATTACCATCTGCTAAGAAAGATGATGTATATCCATTGGATGAATTGTCAGTTTCATCCAATTCTATTCCTACAGTAGATCCAAATTTTGTGCCATTTGGCAATTACAATGACCTCGAGTCGATCATTTCGGCTGGTATTTTTTATCCATCATATGTATTTGGTCCTACTGGGAATGGTAAATCGACTATGGTCGAACAGATTTGTGCTCAACATAATAGATCTTTGATTCGAGTCAATTTAAATATGATGACAGACGAAGATCAATTAATTGGATCCAAAACACTTAAAAATGGTAATGTACAGATTGTAGAAGGTCCAGTTTTAATTGCTATGAGAACTGGAGCGGTTTTATTGTGCGATGAAATTGATGCAGCATCTGCCAATACTATTATGTGTCTACAGGCAATTCTCGAGGGCAAACCATATTACTTCAAATTGAAGAATGAAACTATCATTCCTAAACCTGGATTCAATATTATCGCAACTGCTAATACAAAAGGTAAGGGTTCAGATGATGGACGATATATTGGAACCAATATCCTGAATGAAGCCTTCCTTGAGCGGTTTGCAGTTACGTTTGAACAAGAATATCCATCTGCAAAGATTGAATTTAAAATTGTATCCAAATTAATGGAACAATTTAATTGTGTTGATGAAAACTTTGCCTCTCTTATAGTTAAATGGGCAGATACTATTAGAAAAACCTATGATGATGGTGGCGTAGATGAATTGATTACCACCAGACGTATTGCTCATATTGTACGAGCATTTGCAATTTTCAAAGATCAGGATAAGGCAATTAAATTATGTTGTAACCGATTCGATATTACAACCAAAACTGCTTTTATTGATTTATACGATAAGATGAAACCAGATGATACTACGGTGGATGTTACTACTCCGTCAAAACTTGAAGAAATCCCATTTTAAGACTATAATATATACTTTGATTGAACGACATAATTTTTAACCTGAACCTAATAATGGAGATAAGATGAAACTGTCTAAAGACACTATCAATATTTTTAAAAACTATGCATCTATCAATAGCAATTTGTTGTTGAAAGAAGGCAATACAATCGCCACAAAATCAGAACCTCCTACAATTGCATCTGAAGTAACGGTAGCAGAATCATTTCCCAGTGAATTTGGTATCTACGATCTGAACGAATTCTTAGGTGCTATGTCATTGTTCAATGACCCAGATCTAACATTTCATGAGAAATATGTTACTATCACCGAAAACAATAACACTATTAAGTTTTATGCGGCGGATGCATCTATTCTCTCTACTCCAAAGAAATCTATTACATTTCCCGATAGCGATGTTGATTTCAAACTGAGTGCTACTACATTGGCAAGTGTTTTGAGAACATCCAATATTTTAAAAGCGGGAGATTTATCTTTCATTGGAGAGAATGGTAAACTTATTCTTCAAGTGTGGGATAAGAAGATTTCTACTGGTAACTCATACCAGACAGAACTGGGAACTACAGATAAGACATTTAGAATTAATATTAAGATTGATAATCTTAAACTGATGACCGGGGATTATGACGTTAGTATTTCTAGTAGAAGGATCTCAAGATTCACTTCTATTGGTTCGTCATTAGTATACTATATCGCAGTGGAAACCGATAGTACTTTCGAGTAATTTTTAATAATGGGGATACAATTACTGTATCCCCATCTTTTATTATGGTACTACAATGAATACTAAAAGTATAATCAAAAAGACTCCTCATTCAAAATCTACCGATACTGATGTATACGGGAATATGATTATCAAAAAGAAATTGGTATGGTGTTTTGAAAATGACAATCACAATGCTAGATTAGTTAAGAGATGGGTCTATCTGTCTGAGATCTATGTTAAGGAATACAAACAAGGAGAATATGATAATGATATGACTCGAGATGATATGAGAAACTATCACGTTGATGTTTGGAGTCAAAAAGTTAAAAATTACAAAATGTTTGGGCTATTTAAGACAAACTATGAGTTGAAAGAATTACAAAATCGTTCTACAATTGATATTTTCTTGGAGGTATAATGACTATAGCATGTAATAAAGGTGAATTCTTGTGGGTAGAGAAATATCGACCAAATACGATCGATGAATGTATTTTTCCAGAATCGATCAAACAAACATTCAAAGATTTTGTATCGGCAGGGGAATTACAAACTCTTTTACTGAGTGGTTCTGCTGGAGTAGGAAAAACAACTATTGCCAAAGCATTATGTAATGAAATTGGTGCCGAGTATTTGTTTATCAATAGCTCAAACGAAGGGCGAAGTATTGATATTCTGAGAACAGATATTCAAAGATTTGCATCAACAGTTTCTTTGACTGATTCTAAAAAGGTTGTTATTCTTGATGAGGCAGATGGACTAAACCCATCATCTGTGCAACCAGCACTTAGAGCATTCATCGAAGAATTTAGTAGTAATTGTAGATTCATCTTTACATGTAACTACAAGAACAAACTTATTGAGCCATTGCATTCTAGATGTACAGTAATTGATTTTAAAATCAATTCCAAAGATAAGGCCGATATGGCATCTCAGTTCTTTAAACGTACAATTAAAATTTTAAAGAATGAGAATGTTGAATATGATCAAAAGGTTGTAGCAGAACTAATTACAAAACATTTTCCAGATTTTAGACGTGTATTGAATGAGCTTCAGCGGTATTCTGTATCTGGAAAGATTGATTCTGGTATCTTTGTTAATGTATCCCAGGATTCGTATAAAGATTTGTTGATTAATCTGAAAGAAAAGAATTTTACAGCAGTTCGAAAATGGGTAGCTAATAGTGATAGCGATGTATCATCAATTTTCCAACATTTGTATGATAATGCTATAAATATTCTTGAAGCATCTAGTATTCCACAGTTGATTATTATCATGGCAGAATATCAATACAAGAGTGCTTTTGTAGCAAATCAAGAAATCAATCTAATGGCTGCAATGACAGAAATCATGTCATCGTGCCGATTCAAATAAGGATACAAAAATTATGGATATCATTATCTACTTGGTATTTCTTGCAATTGGTTATCTTCTGGGAATATGGTCAACTATCAAGAAATTTGAGTCTGGCGAACTGGAACTAGAACAGTTAGAGCTGCAGGATTCGTTTGAAGAATACCCAGAATTGGCACATATTCCAAATAGAATACTAATAGATATTGAATCCCATGATGATTACTTATTTGTGTATGATGCGGAAACCGGTAGATATATGGCACATGGAAGAACTCAACAAGAAGTTGAAGAGAAGTTGCGTTCAAGATTTCCAGATACTATATTTGGTGCAAGTGAAGAAACATTAAAAAATATGGGTATGCTATGACAACACCATTTGATTTTATCAACTCCATAACTTATAGTAAAGAAAACTTATTGGAGTCTGGAGCCACTGTAAAAGAGTACAATGCTTTCATGATTAATAAAGGTCTATCTCAACATCAAGATACAATTATGTATGCAAATGAGATGAACCAGTTTTACGATCTCCCTGAAGAATGGCAGTACCAATTTCTTATAAATAGTATAGCTAAGAGAAAACGATTTGGAAAATGGGCGAAGAAAGACGATAGCGACCTCAGATCATTTCAATTAGTTAAGGAATACTATAACTATTCCAATGAAAAGGCTAAACAAGTACTTGGTATATTTACCAATGATGTTTTAGATGAAATTGAACAGAAATTGAATAAAGGCGGAAAGTAAAAATGGATATTTTTTATGATTGGTCTATTAATGAAATGCTTGAGGTGAAATTACCGGATCCTGATGCATTTCTAAAAATAGCAGAAACATTGACTAGAATTGGAATCGCATCAAAGAAAGACAATTCTTTGTATCAATCGTGTCATATATTACACAAACAAGGTAAGTACTTCATAGTACACTTCAAAGAGCTCTTTGCATTGGATGGTAAAGAATCAAATCTTACCATTAATGATATTGAGAGAAGAAACACAATTGCTTCTCTGTTGGAAGATTGGGAATTGCTAACTATCGTTGATCCTATTCAAGTAGAATCAAGAGCAGCTCTATCCCAAATCAAGATTGTTTCTTATAAAGAAAAGAAAGATTGGAATTTAATTAGTAAATACACAATAGGCAAAAGGAAATAGAATGGAAGATTTAGTATTAAAGTTTGACTTGACAGTGGCAGAAACCAATCAAGTATTGATTGCATTGGGTAAGATGCCCCTCGAAGAAAGTGTAGCAGTATGGGCAAAGATTAAACAATCTGCGGAAGCACAAATTGCAGAAGCAGCTCCCGTAGAGGAATAAAGGTTTCCTTCTCCCGGAAAGTTCGTGGTGCCCGAACTAAACTGGTACCATTATCATCTATGCCGAAAGGGTAGATTAACTATAATTCTTGCAGAAATGGAGAAATTAAAATGACAAGACAACAAGCAATCGCATTGAATAATATCAATCACTTTATTGGATTGGAGACAGTAGTTAGAGAGTTAGAAAAGATGGCTAATACCCATGTATCTGACAGATATCCACCTCATAACATTCTTAAAATTGATGAGAATAAATATGTGGTAGAATTGGCAACTGCTGGATTTAGTGCGGATGAATTATCCGTTATCGTTGAAGATAAGGTTCTTAAAATCTCAGGAAACAAAGAGGCAGATAGTAGAGAATATCTGACAAAAGGTATCTCAACCAAGTCTTTTGTTAAAACCATTCCATTGATTGACACTGTTGTGGTACAAGGTGCTGAATATGTAAATGGTGTTCTGAGAGTATCAATGGAGAATGTTATCCCAGAAGAGCGGAAACCAAAAGTTATCCCAATTTTGGGTATGGTAAAAGAACAAGTATTATTAACTGAGTAACATCATTGGGGGAGATATACTCCCCCTTTTCTTTTTGAGGAAAATTATGTCAGACATTAGAGTTTTTAAAACATTGAGCGGAGAAGAAATTCTTACCGAAGTTATTGATGTAAAAGATACACATTACGTATTAAAAAATCCATCAGTATTAGTTCTACAAGAAACCGAGCAGGGTATGCGGGTTGGACTGATGCCATTTATGCCTTATGTAAAAGGTAATCACGCATTATACGCATCATCTATCATGGCAGAGGGTAATCCAGATGATTCAATGATAGAAGAATATAAAAGAATCTTTTCTCCAAT
>OGVU01000001.1_pt1 | contig 73401 bp, 142 predicted proteins | sample 1575861 | NCBI WGS metagenome assembly OGVU01 (sample SAMN07581532, study PRJEB24739) | freshwater metagenome | place: Singapore | collected 2015-01 | reverse complement strand
TATCATGCAAGAGTATCTAAAGGGTATAGTTGTAGGTGTACTTGGAGACACAACAAAACAAACTTGGCTGGGGTTGCGCCATATATTGCTACGCTTGTACACACAACTACTTGTTGGTCAAGATGTATGGGACTCTCTGACAGAAGCACAACAAAAGGATATGTTGAAGCGTACTCATGATAATTTCAAATTGCAAGAAGTACAGGACTTATTCAATCCTGCAAAGCTAGGTCTTCTTGTTGACAACCAACCACATCCTACTTGGTTTCGATTGTTAGAGTCTTTTTACAAGGCTTTTGATATTCAGATCAAATATACACAAGCATAAATACAATACACAGCAGGGCTACAAACCCTGCTTTTTCGTATATAAATAAGGAGTTAATTATGTTGAAATATAGTTTGCAGTTTTCATTTTTGTTTTCTATTGAATATCTAGTTTTTATGTTCTTGTGTTTTGGCTTGTTATCGTTCCCTGCACATACAAAAGAAGCATTTAAGTTACAACTAGGGCTTATTGCTGGTGCTGGTTTGTTATTAGCTGCGACTGGTTTTATTGGTGGTTAGCATATGCAACAACTTATATCCGCGATTAACTTCAACACTGGCTTATCGCTGGTGTTTTTTTGTGCTTTGTTTTTGTGTCATCTGCTACGCAACAATGAAGCACAGCAGCTTTTCTTTTCTATGGGGTTGTTGGGTATGTCTTTGTTTTATACTTTTGGGTCGTTAATAAGATGAAAAACATATACTATAATCCAGAAGCTTTTGGATTACAGATCATAGGTGATGTGGATGTTGCTGGCTCCTACGAGTTTGACATATTGGTTGTTTTTAAAGATAGTAGAACAAATAAAATCTACTATGCTACTGACTCAGGATGCTCTTGTCCTACACCTTTTGAAGACCATAGAAAAGAAGATTTGACAGAAATAACTAGAGAAAATCTGAAGCAGTTTGAGTCTTTATGTTTTAACCATAGACCATACAGTTATAATAGATCTCTAAAAGATCAGATCTTATGGCACGATGATTCGTTGGTGTTATTTAAAAAGGTATTTGATTTAGTATGATTTATAAATTAATGACTGTAGAAGACCTTATAGATTTACACAATAATCTTAAAAAACCTATTTTTGTCAAATTTCCTAAAAATAGTAGTCAAACATTTTTATTCAACAATACTCAATATTGCCATAAGTTTAAAGGTATTGTTTTATATAATGATTATAAATGTGTTGAAACAACAGCTAAAGAGTTATTGGTTGAGATGAATTACCAAACCTATCAACTGCGGCGATTGCAAAATGATGCTGACTACGAACTAGCACTTGCCGTGTTTGAACAGTATATGGGCGTAACTTTACCAAAAGAAGGTTTACACTTTATGTACCTGCTAGGCTTGGTTATTGCTGACTACGAAGCTGAACATTACCCTACAGCCGTTTCTTCTACGGTTGACTTTATTGATCATTTGCTAGAAGAAAGAGGGCTAACTTGGGAGGATCTAAACGGCAGTAAACCAGATTTAATCTACTCTTCAGGAGAAGCACTAAGAGAATATGTAGAGAATGAGATTATTGATATACATGATTTACGTGTTTTATCGCACTTTTTTCGTTTGCCTGTACAAGCTTTTATTGTTGGAGGTTATGGTGCTTAGCATACAAATTGTAGAACTTGTGGTTTATGGTGATTTTGACATGCCTGTTACTGACTCTGTTTGGTACGGCTCACCTCTTCTAGAGAAACCAAATCTTTTAAAGTTTTATAAAAACGATGATGTAGAGGAAGCAAGAGAGTATCTTGTTGGTTTAGGTTATACTTGTGTGCCAACTTTTAAATTTGAGATCGGTGGTGGTTTATGAATGACAACTTAGGCGACCGTATGAAAGGCTACGAGAACGTAGAAAGAAGGTATTTACCTCGTAGATTGCCGCTTGTAGTTCGCTGCGACATTCGCGCAGCTCACACATTAACTCGCAATATGCAGAAACCTTGGGATACTGATTTCATGGCAGCTATGGATTACACAGCATTAGTTTTAGCTAAAGAAATCCAAACGGCTGTAGTGCTTTATCAACAAAGCGATGAAATCTCTATACTGTTACACAATTACAAAAAACTTAACTCTGAAGCTTGGTTTGATAATAACTTGCAAAAGATTGTATCTATTTCAGCAGGTATAGCATCAGCAACTTTTTCAGTATTTGCAAATCAACTTATAGTATTTGACTCTCGCGTTTTTGTGTTACCTGAGTCTGAAGTTAATAACTACTTCTACTACAGACAACAAGATGCTACACGCAATGCTATACAGATGTTAGGGCAGTCCAAGTTCTCTCATCAGCAACTACAAAACAAATCTTGCGCTCAAATACAAGAGCTACTGTGGCAAGAGCATGGGATTAACTTCAATGATCTCGAACCTTACTACAAGAGAGGTCGTTGTGTAGTCAAAGGTGAGAACGGTTGGTTTGTAGATCGTAATATCCCGATCTTCTCACAAGATAAAAACTATATAGAACAATGGTTAGCAACAGATGAGTAAGTTAGTTATTTGGTTTGACACACAAAAAGCCTCTATAGCTTATCGTGACCATGAGATCGAGCCTATATGCAGACAGACATTAGAATCTACTATATTAAGTGAAACACAGATACACTTTATCACTGCTCAAGAGTTGGTGCTACAGATGTTTCGTGCTTTGCTGTATAAAGAATACAAATCTTATCAGCAGGATGTATCTTTTTTGATAAACGGTCAAAAAGTTATCTACGATTCTAATATACGTAACGCCAGTGGTATATATCCACCATCTGTTTATGATGACTGCTGTGATATATTGTTGGGGTGTGTATGAACGTAGAAATACAGATTTTATATATGCTGATCTTCTCTTCTATGGTTGGCATTTATACAGCTATGGCAAAACCTGATTCTTACCTCTTTGATCCAGATATTATCATTATAGCTGGACTTGTTGTTTACATAGATGTAGTGTGGTTTTTACTAATATGCAATTTTACTTAGTTGGCGGTTTCGTTCGGTCATTATTTACTGGTGAGCATACAAAAGATATTGACATTTGTGTGACAGGTACTACTTATACCGAACTGTTGGAGTTTTTACTAGACAATGGCGCACAAGTTATTCTACCTGCTCCTGAGTACCATCATTTGTTTTTCTGCCAGTCAGCGTATCAAATGCCTGATGACAGTAACACTACTTCTTGGCAAATGGGTATCATCAAAGCGAAGATTGCAGGTCAAGTAATTGACTTTGTACTGGCAAGACGCGAAGCTGATGCTGACTATACACAAGATAATGTAGTTCCTGTTACTGTTGTGAATACACCTGATGTTACTATTGAACAGGATCTGGCAAGGCGCGACTTCACAATGAACGCTATGGCTATACCACTGGAGTCCTTAGAAGACTTGTGGTGGGTTGATTATCCTGTACGTTTCAGAAATCATTTTGGATCAGAAGACTACTGGAAATCTATAAATGCTATGACATCGGGTATTATCGATCCTTATCACGGTCGCATACACATAGAAGAGAAATTCATCCACACTGTAGGTCGTCCTATAGATCGTTTTAGCGCTGATCCTACACGTATCCTCCGAGCTTTGAAGTTTGCTTTGCGTTTGGACTTCCAGTTGTCAGCAGATATACAGGAAACATTGTGGGATTATCAAGATACTTTATGTGACTTATACGAACAGAAGATTAACCCTGATCGTAGTTGCAATGAACTTGTGCAGGTCTTCAAGCAAGCACCGAGTTGGCAAGTAATGCAAACTTTTGACCGTTACATACCACCTTCTCTTCTACGGTCTTTGTTTTGTGACACTAAAATCAACCTATATCCATCACTGAGGTCTGTCTAATGCCCTTTCTTTTCTACGGTATTTTATCTACTTTCGTTATAGGTTCTGTCCTTTTATACTTAATAATAGGTTATACGGTGCGATACTAATATGTCCGACACAGATCGATGCTTGGCAAAAATGCTTGCCCTTGCAAGACAACAGCCACAACTACCTTTGTTCCACAACACACATTTACCAACATTTCGTAAACAAAAATCACATAAAAGCTAATAACAAATACAGACGAGGTATTGGTTTTGGCACGTACAAAAAACAAACACCAACTACTGCGAACAACGCAAATACACATACGGTCTTGTCTCCAGAAGACAACGTACAATAGTCGGTACACAGCAGAACAAGAGGGTGCAAGATTTGGTTTAACAGCTTACAAATGTCCTAACTGTTCTGCTTTTCATTTGACATCTAAACCTAAACCTATACACCAAGAGCCTTATTGTATGCTTAAAAGATTAACACAACTTACTATTGTTGGTTTTCTACTCTGTAGTTTACCAATGCCTGTGGAAGCAAGATCGTCAAGCTCAAGTTCTAGTGGTAAATCTTCAAGTTCGAGTTCATCTTTCAAATCTGCACCATCATCGTCATCGAAGTCATCTACAAGTTACTCGCGATCTAGCTCATCATCAAGCCAGACAAAGCCAGCAACAAGTAGTTCATCCAGCAACTCATCTTCTACGTTCGGGTCGTCATACAATTCATCGTACAGTAGTCGCCCTATAGAAAGACCTGTAACAGCGACAACAAAAACAAAACCATCGACACCAACAACATATCTGCCAGAATACAGGCTACCTAATACAAGCGGTGGTCGTACAGAAACTCGGTATGTCACAATTTTCTCAGATGGTGGTAATCGTACTGTACCTGTTGTAGTGCCTTTTGGTTACTCCGCACCTATTGTATTACCTAACACTTACTACCCTGCAAACACAGTAGTTGCTGAGAACTCTGTTGTGGGTAATATACTCGGTGTTTTCTTTTTGTGCTTTTTCAGTTTAATTATGTTTATCATCATAAGGAGCATATTCTTCTAATGCAGACAACTACATCTTTGACACTTGACCCTCAGTATATAGGCACTCCATTTGCTCGTAAAAGACAATTTGCTGTAACTGGTCGTGGTTATCGTAATGGTTCAGACTTTGAACCTACCTCAATTCTGGTAGTGGACATAGAAGAGGAATCGTTAAGACCTCTGACTTACCCTCAAATCCAGTCTATAGCGGAGAATAGCCTACGCAACGACCTACAACAACACTTTGGTAGTTATCTGTTTTCAGTAGAGCTTTTTCATTTATCACCTTTACCACCTGTAATCGAAGCTACGGTTTTCGTGTCGGCGTATGCGTATACTGATTACCATAGATTACGGATTGCCAAGACCTTCCCTGTTCGTATCACAACATGGGCAGAAACTATGGACTCTGTACTGGATGCTGTAGAAGAGGAAGCTAAGCGGGATTTATCACAGTTTGGGTCGTTGTCTGGCTACGGTGTGGATTGGTTAACATTCACTATGTTAGGGGGTTAATATGGAAACCTCTTTTAGTACGATGCAACTCCAAGCTGCTATTTGTTTCTGCAAAGAAAAAGTAAAAGAGACTAAATCTAGAGTAGAAGCTTATCTTGTTGATACCAATAAACCGTTAGATGAACGTTGGGCTTTGTACCAAGCACTACCTTCTTTTCTACGGAATCATGAATGGGTTACACAGGATTTTCTTGTGCGATCTGATGGCACTTTTGAGGAGATTTATAAGTTTCAAGATTTTAATCGTTATGAAGTTGTTGATGTGTACTCTTTCCTTGAAGATTACGCAGATGAAATTGCAGAATACAACGATGAAAATGAGAATTGTATCTCCATAATAGCTACAAAAGAGCGCATCCTCAGTAAAAATTTAGGTTCTTTCGAGAACGATTGGTAAACAATAATGACATTCTCCTATCTTCGCGCCTACGCTAACACTAAAAAGAACGGTTTACTAAGTTCTTATATTGTATCTGGTAGTGTTTATACTGCTTTAGCATCTACCTTGTTCTTACCTGCAACACCACTTCTCCTGACGCTACAACTCTTCCTTGTGTATTTGCAACTTGTCTGGTCTTTGATTCTGTTTATTGCAGGTTCTATCTCTGAGCCTGTGTTAAAAGAGGGTATAAGACTTAAAAAATATAATGCGTTGATTGATTTTGTGCAGGTCTATAATTTTCGTGAGAAGTATAAAACAATCTCTGATCTATATACGTTTATCGGTGTATGTTTAGTCGTTGCTAATATGCTTGTCTTAGGATGGATTTGGCAACCTATTGCATTTCTGTTGTTTACAGGTATTGGATCTGTAAATACTTATAATACTATTCATCGTCTACCAGAAATTGTATGTAAGTTTGATCTTAAAGAAGAGGACTTTGTATAATGATACTTGATGATAACCAGAGACCAGAGGAACCTTCTTTTCTACGTGGTTCTGGTACTGAACTTATAGCTGGAGCTACATTTAGACAAGCTCGTGATCATATGTTGTTATGTGAGTATGTTGATTCTTTAACTGCAACACAAATCGCAGAGCTAAAACAGATTACAAAACAGTTATCAGCTTTGTATGGTAATATGCAGATTGTTGTAACAAAGATGGCTAAGCAAGAGTTTTCAGGTTTTCCTACAAATATTGATGGAGTTTAATATGCGTGTTAATGGTCTTTTAGTTATTTGTGTGATTGTAATTGCACTGCCTTTTCACATCTATGGTAAAATGCAAGAGCAACATATAGCTACGCAGAATCTTGCTTTGTTCGCACAACAGAACGAGATCACCGCAGTTAACTGTAGCCAGTGGGATACAGATGGTGACTCCTATGTATCTTGTACTGCTAGAGATGCAAGCAAACAATTATTGCAGTTAGAATGTTCTGGCTCTTTGTGGTCACAGAACTCAGCATCGTGCCGTGTACCTAAACTTAACCTACGGAGAAGTGGTCTCAATGATTAAAATCGGTGTTTGTATTGTACTGGGTATTATTTTAGCGGTGAACCTAACAGGTTATTTCACAATGAGTAGTTCTCTGTTGTATAACGCTGACTACCGAGAACTTGTGCAGATCAAACATTTGCTATGGATCGCCATCGTTGTATATATTGGAGGACAGATGAAATGAAGACAGTATTTCTTATCCTTTGCACTATGATGTTGCTTTCAGATATATACAACTTCTACAAAGGTGCTGTTGTAAATAAAATTGAAGAGGATTGGTATAAATAATGTCTTACCAAGCTATTATTACACCTGTACAAGCTATTCTCCCACACCCTAACGCAGATCGGTTAGAAATAGCTGTTGTTTGCAATACACATGTAGTTGTGGGTATTGGTAACTACAAACCAGACGACCTTGTTGTGTTTTTTGAAACTGATGGTTGTTTGTCAAAGGAATACTGTGAAGCCAATGGTTTATATGAGCGCTTTGAAGAAATTGATGGTGTGCGTCAGCGAATTGGTACTGGTTATCTCGACCCTAATGGTAGAATCAGAGCGTTGAATTTACGTTCCTACAAGTCTAATGGTTTAGTGATGCCTTTGTCTTCTCTTGATTTTCTAGAATTTGATCGTTCTGTTCTGCAAGCTGGTTATGGTTTCACAGAGATCGGTGGTGTGGAAATCTGTAAGAAGTATGAAACACCAGCTACAAGATTAGCAAAAACCACAAACAAAAAAGACAAACCTCGGTTGAAAGCTAAGATTCAATTCCCTGAACATGTAGAAACAGAAAATTTCCGCAGGAACATACACAAAATACCTGTTGGCGCTACTGTTACTATTACTGAGAAGCAGCACGGAACATCGGGTCGGGTTAGTTTAGCTTACACAGAACAAGAAGTCTACAACCCCTTTATTTCTACGGTCTTTCGTTATCTAAATGTAAACACACCTTGGCGACCAGTCAATAAAATGTGGAATTGGTTTAGACAAACCATAGAAGAGAAAACAAAGCATACCATCAAGGGTTATATACCTCAAAATGGTACTCGCCGTGTCATCTTGAAGAAAGCTAGTGGTAATACAGGCTACTATGGCTCTGATGACTTTCGTTGGGCTATTGCTGACCGTTTGCTACCGTTTTTGCGTAAAGGTGAGACACTGTATTATGAGATTGTAGGTTGGGTTGCTCCTGATAAGCATATAATGCCACCTCATAATACGGCAGTAACAGGTGACAAGAAGTTCATTAAGCAGTATGGTTCTGAAATCACTTACAACTACGGTGTCCCTAACGGTACAGCTAGAGCGTATGTGTACAGAATAGCTGTCACCAATGAGGATGGCTACCAATGGGATCTATCGTGGGATGCTGTCAAGGCAAGATGTGCTGAACTAGGTGTAGATCATGTACCTGAACTTCATGTCAGTCATAATTATCATCCAACTTTATCTAGTTTTGGTGCTAAAGATTTAATCAGTTATGTTGAATCTTTGTCTTTGCAATCCACATTTCCTAACCAATTCCCTGAAGGTGTAGTTGTACGTGTTGATCATGCAGGAAAAACTTGGTTCTTGAAAGAGAAAAACTGGTACTTCTTGGCTATGGAAGGTTTCATGAAAGATAAGCCTGATTATGTTGATACAGAGGAGATTGAGTCATGATTAATATCAAACTATCATCTCATAAGTGGGAGTCTAATAAGAAAACTGACTACGCTAAATCTTTTGTCTTTGATGGTTATACACCAGAGATGCGAGACAAGGTAAAATCGTTTGATACACAAGATCCTAATATTTCTGTGTGGGCTGATGATGAAAATTTCTTTTTGTCATTCCAAAAACGTGAATACTTTCAAACTACTCAAGAAGCTATTACAAGACTTCAACAGATTGCAGTTATTGAAGCTAGGTTTGCTACATTTCTAGATTCGCTATAAATTTCGTTGACTCAACCATTAGATACGGTGGAAGGGTCGTGCTAGGCACAAAGTTCTCCAAGGTTTATTTATATGCAGCAAACGTATCTTGCTGCTTTTTTATTTCATAGGAAAAACTATGCTTTTTATTGAACAGACTGTTGACAGAGAAATGATTGCCGTAGAGGGTGAGCGTTTCGCTGGTAGAAAACAACCAATGACTTTCAACCAATTTGTGCGTGTTTTCCAGTCCAATTTTGCACAGATTACCGCAGCAGGTCGTCAGTTGTATGTTGTAGATATGGATCGACAATCTTTGTGGGACACTTATCTCGAATCTTTCCCTGCTGGTGCAGAACGTCAGTCGCACAACTGTAATGCTTGCCGTTCTTTTATCAAGAATTACGGTCATATTGTAACTATCGATGTTGATTATAATTTACAATCTATTTGGGATTTTGCTGTTGACGATCCTATGTGGCAGTCGGTTATCAACAACATGCGTGACCTTGTATATTGCTGCACTATCCGTGACGTATTTATCCCTGAATCACAGAAACTAGGCTTCCGTTCCAATATTCAACGTGTGCTAGACCCTACAACACAGAAGCTTGTAAACACTATTGAATGGGAACACTTATATCTAGAAGTACCACGTTCCTATATTACTGGGCGTACACCACAGGACTATCGTGATCCTCGCAATGTGTTCAAACGTGCATTAGAAGAGTTTGATATCCAAACCGTACAAACTGTATTGGAGCTTATCGATCAAGGGTTGTACAAAGGTGTAGAGTATAAACTAGCACTAGAAACTTTCTTGCAAGAGGCACAAACCTTTATTTCTATGGTTCTCACTCCACAACAGATCGAAAATTATTATTGGGTTGCTGCTCAAAGAGTAGGTATTGGTGTTGCTAAGATCCGTAACTCTGCCATCGGCACTCTACTTATTGACATCAGTAAAGATGTTGATCTTGATGTTGCAGTGCGTAAATACGAATCTGTTGTAGCTCCTCAAAACTACAAACGTACAACAGCTATGGTTTCTCAACGCCAAATCACTGAAGCTGAGAAAACAGCCGTAGAAGAAGGGTTGGTTGATTCTCTAGCAAGACGATTTGCTGTTGAAAGCGATATATCAGCTAATGATGTTCTGTGGTTGAATAGATCACTAGCATCTGAGGTCAAATCTGTGTTTGGTCTGTTGAAGCAAGATACCCCTGCCGATCCCAAAAAGCTAACAAAGATTGCTGAAGTTACTATTGATGACTTCTTGAACAACATTCTACCGAAGTCTACATCTGTAGATATCTTGTTGGAAAACAAACATACTAATAATCTTTTCTCGTTGATTGCACCTACAAATTCTAATGCTAAGCCATTAACACGTTGGGCTAATAACTTTAGCTGGTACTATACAGGAGATGTTACTGACTCTATTATCAAACGCAACGTAGAAAAAGCAGGTGGTTCGGTAACTGGTGTGTTGCGGTTCTCTATAATGTGGAACGAATCTGGCAATAACAATATAGACTTTGATGCTCACGCTACTTGTCCTAGAGAACATATTTACTTCCGTCAATACAGAGGTTCTGATTTACGCTATACATCACCTGCCTCTGGGTTGTTAGATGTTGATATCACACAGCCTAATGGTAAAGTAGCGGTTGAAAATATTGTCTATCACGATCTTGCCCGTATGCCTGAAGGTATATATCACTTTTATGTGAATAATTTTGCCTCAAAAACATCTAACGGTGGGTTCTCTGCGGAGATTGAATATGATGGTGTGCTATACAGCTACCAATATAATGCAAACCTAAAACCTGACCAAAACATTACTGTAGCGAAGTTCACATTCACCAAACAAAATGGTATCCAGTTTATCGAATCACTAGAGTCCAACACATCTATACAATCTAAAGAAATCTGGGGTTTAACAACAAACACTTGGCAACCTGTATCTGTAGCATTGCTCAGCCCAAACTACTGGCAGAATGGCGGTGATAGCAAGGGCAACAAGCACTTCTTTTTTGTGTTGGACAAAGCGTTAAATAACGACCCTGTTGTTCGGGGTTTTTATAATGAATTTCTTGTAGAATCATTGTACCCACATCGTAAGGTATTTGAAATCTTGGGCAGACGGTTGTTGGTTGAGCCATCGCAGCAACAGTTGTCAGGTTTAGGATTTTCTTCTACGTTACGCAATGATTTCTTAGTCCGTGTTACAGGCGCAAGCCAACGTGTACTACGAGTTAAGGTCTAGTTCTAGTATTTGGTGGTTGTCGGTCATCCGTAAAACCGTCTTTCTTGTAAATACACAACAACAAACAACAACTACTATGTCTTTTATCCAAGCTTTAGCACAAAAGGTTCGTTTCTCTGGTTTAGGTAAGGGTGTTCTAACAATTGAGGACTTATTCGATCTTCCCGTAGAAACTCTTAACCAAGCTGCATTAGCAAGAGATGCACAAATCGCACAAACTGGTCAACAAGGTTATTTGCGTACTAAAACAGCCGCTAACACTACTTTGCAATTAGAACGTGATATCATTGTCAGTGTTTTGCAATATAAGCTCGATCAACAAGATGCAAGTCGCACTGCTGCAATTGAATCTGCTGAAGAACGTGAACTTCGCGAACTGATTCATCAAAAGCGTCAAGAAGCTAAAAAATCGAAGTCTCTCGAAGAACTTGAAGCAGAATACAACGCTAAATACGCTGGTAAGTAAGTACAACAGGGGCTTAACCGCCCCTATCATAGAAGAAAATGAAACTGAAGATATCTATCAAGAATTGGCAATGGTATCTAGAATATCACACTGGTATAAGACTTACTTTCTATGTGTCAGTAATGATTAATAATTACCCTATATTCGTTGTTTGTAAGTTTGATGACCCACACTCTACTGTGTATTGGAAACACTATGTAGTGCAGTTATTATTCTTTAAATGGGAGATCAATGTAAATGAACCTATTCTTCCTTGACTCTGATCCTGTCACAGCAGCTTCGTTGTACTGTGATGAACATTTAGGTAAAATCCGCCTTGAAGCATCTCAAATGTTATCAACAGCCTACCATTTGTCGCCGCATGTGACCGTAGAAGAAAAGGATGGGTTGTGTTATGTACAAGGCAACCGTATATACAAGAAAGCTTTTGTTAACCATCCTACTTGTGTGTGGGTTCGTACAGCAAAAAGTAACTTCGACTGGGCATTAGAGCATTTAAAAGCTCTACAGAAAATATGGGTTGCCACAGGTAACAATGGTGACATCACAGATATAATGATTACTAGCTTCTCCCGCACACGTTCTCTTCTACGGTTGCCTCAAGGCATGACAGATGTGCCTCTTGCTATGTATGAGGAAGTCAAAGCCAAGTACAAATCGAAAGAACCATTGGCTGTAGCTGTACAAGCTTATCGTGAATATATGTGTGCAAAGCAATTCAAAAACGACAAACGACCTACTTGGACAATTAACAAACAACCTGAGTGGTATAGCTATGACAGTTAAAGAAATTCGTAACATTTTATGGTCTAATCCACACAGATTAAATGATGAACACGTTGAATATCTTCTAGAGTGTATTGACCATTTAGTAGAGCGTTGTGAAGAACTTGATATTGACAATAAAAAATTACGTGCAGATTCAATGCAACATTCGCAAGCTATGATGGGTAATATGCTAGGTTTACTTTTAAACAAACCAGAAATATTTGCAAAGGGGTAGTTATGCAACCAGTTCTTATAATCTTACGTGGTGTATCAGGTTCAGGAAAGTCAACATTTGCTGATTTTTTAGTATATATGTCTGGTTATGACTTAGGTTATGCAGCTAAGAAATTTGAAGCAGATCGGTGGTTTGTTGACAATGATGAACCTTGGAATCCACGTTACTTGCAGACAGCACATGAATGGTGTATGACAGAAGTTAAGAAGTCACTGCAAGATGGTTATATCACTATAGTCAGCAACACGACTACAACTAAAAAAGAGTTGGAGCCTTACATTAAGATTGCCACAGATTTAGGTGTACAATACTTTGTGTTGATTGCTGATGGTGACTTTGAGAATGTACATGATGTTCCTGAGAAAAAAGTAAGACAGCAAGCAGAACGTTTTTATTTTAACAACAGTGCAATGCAGGATAATAATTAAATGTTTGAAATATATTTTGACTTTGATGCTTCTTAAGCTGATTTTGTTTTATTGCGATTACTACTAAATGCAGACAACAGCTAGAACTATGTTATATAGTATACTTCCGATCCTGAGGGTGTAGTGCTGTCCCTATTATATTTTAATTTCTAGTTTGTTGTAATCAACAATTCTCCTATCTGGATTGTGTAAAAACAGTCTAGATAAGAGGGTTGGTTGTCCTATTAATATTGTATAGTTGGCAGTAGCTTCACACTATATAATGTAACGGACTGATTCTCTCTTTCTATGGTTGGACTTTAGAGATTAGATACGCCATAGATTGCACATAGTAAATCTCGAACCTATAACAACCAACACCCTGTTGTCAGGAGTTATATGGGAAAACCACTCTGAAGTAACAAAGTAGCTGGGGAACAAAGTAACTGCTTGCAGTGAAAGTAACAAGATAGTGAAAGTAACAAGTAAGAGATTGCCCAGTACTGTATTAACAAATTGTCAATAATTGTTGGTTGGTATAGCTCTCCTCACTGTGTAGTTGTTTAGACTACACAGTCAAGAGGGTTATACCTTCTCCTTGTGTGAAGCACTTTATAGATTAGATACTTTACACAAGCGCACAGAGTAAATCTAGATCTTGCAGATGCAAATACCCTGCCCTGATGAAGATGTCAGCAACGAAGTAACTGGGTAACAAGTAGGAGGATACAATGCTGTCAAAAGCTGTAAACAACTCTGAAGTAACAAGATAGTGAAAGAGGTTCGAGTACTGAGTAATCAAAAGTAATTGTTTGCAGATGCAATCCAATACACAAACACAACAACAAACAACAACAATCATATGGCTATTTCTTTTATTGACCGCATCAAAGCTTCTCTATCTGGCGGATCTGCAAACACTGCACCTGCACAACCTGTAGCTGTATCTACACAAGTACAAGCTGACAACAGTGCCGAAGTTAAGTTTGGCTTCTCACAGTATGGTCAAGCACAATATGACCCGAACCAAACCTACGCTGATTTTGCGGCTGGACAAGCTAAAATCGCTGGCATTACTCTCCAGAACAACTACACCGCACAGTATATTGTCAACGGACAAACTTTCGTGGTTGACCCCAAACTCACTTTTGCAGAACTCAACGCTAAATACTCTGTTACATCACAGACCCCTGTATCCGTAAGCATCCCTGACCCTGAGCGTCCTGCTGGTGAACTAGGTTAATTTCACAAGGGTAGGTATATCGACAACACCTACCCTTCTTTTCTATGGTCTTTATATATATATATAAGCAAAACTATGACAGTAAAAAATATTTACCAGCTTACAACAGGTTTATACGTAGAAGAAAAAAAGACAGAGTTGGGTGGATATATAATCTATAGTGATTATGAAGATAAGACTGACCCCAACAAACAAGATCCTGCTATTATGGATCATTTTGTTGGTTCACCACAACACAAGATCCCCAATCGTCTGTGGAACCAGATGGTCACATTTTTTATGCGGTATCTAGCCAACAATACAGAGGTAGAGTGCCGTTATTACAAACGTGAAGCAGAATTTATTTGTGTTGTTGGTAATCAAACCGTAACAGGTGCTTCTGTAAAGTACAATTATGATCTACCTTTGTACGGTCTAGATGGTTTTATGTACACCAGAGAATCGCTTGTAGCTGATGGTTGGGTGCTTTACGCCCATTTTCACTTACACCCTTTTGATATGGCTAATCCTTCATCAGTAGATGATGCCAACGAGATGAAGACACCTTTGCTATACGGTATCATCTCTATACCCACAGGTCGTGCTTCTGATCACGACTACAGGATTCGGACAACTGTTGTAGCTCATGATGGTTATCAAAATAGACGTTATTTTCCTCAATGTTGGGACTTCATTGAACTCCCTGTAGCATCTGAAATTCAAGAGTACATAGATATCCCTTATGCACCAATCTGTGAGACACAAGTAAAGCGATTTGTTTATACACCTCATTTGCAACAAACAAATTGGCAAAAGAACTCTAAATGGTTAAAACCAGCATCTGATGTTACTTACACATATACACCTAAACCTTTATCTGAAAGAATAAAAACAGCACTTGAAAATATTATGTTGGTTAGTCCGTCTGTTACTCTAGCTGACATAGAAAAAGAATTACCAGCAGTGTTGTCAGAATTAGCAGCAACTCCTAAAGAAGATAATTTATTTACTTTTGGCAGGTATGACCCTGTTGATATAGCTGATCCTTTTTTTTACGGTAGTTATTAATTATGGCAATAGAATATCCTATACCTTCGCACTGTGAGCTTGGTATTATACTAGAAAAAGCTGTTATGCTTGTGTTTGCACCTATTGTATTACCATTCAAATACAAAGCAAAAGTACAAGATGCAGATGACTTCTGGGTTGACCATTGTGCTGACTGTTCTTTACGTGGTTATTCATGCCGTGTAAGCGGTGCATTATCTAATGGTAGTTGTAAACTTGAACATCGGGCAAATAGCCGTATTGTAGTGCATACAGTCCAAATGCCTGTTCCACGTCACATTTTGTTTTTTGGCATGTATGACGAATCCTTGAAGTTCGCTTATGAAAGATCTGATGGTAAGTTAGTAGCGATGCGTATGTCAAACATACACTCTGATGGTACTTGGTGTTCTGGTGGTGTAGATTATAACCATAAAAATCCTACAGACATTTATAGTAGTTATTTCAACAGTGTACACAATAGTGATTTATCACCATCCGACTATACGCAATTCATTCAAGGTTTAGTTGATGGTACTCGTAGTATGGACTATGCTAGTCACACATATGAACCTGAAGAAAGGTGGGGTAGTATCAAACATATGTGTCAAAAGCCATCCCGAATAGAGTGGTCAAATAATACAGAACAAGACTTTATACAAATAGGATACAGAACTCATGTCAAAATTTCGTAGACCTGTAATAGCTGTTATAGGATGTGGTGGAACAGGTTCTTATTTCGCGGATCATCTGGGTCGTTTGTTTGGTGGTTATGGTGAACTACGAAGTATAAACCCACAAGCAGTTCTGTTGATTGATGCTGATGTTGTTTCGGAAAGCAACACTAAGAGACAGAATTTTTCGTACAGAGAGATTGGTATGCAAAAAGGTTTGGTACTAGCTAATCGATTGCAACAGAGTCACTCAGTACTGAATGTAGATTTTTATGCCAGTTATTTGAATCGAAGGCTTTTAGATAAACTGTTTGCAAGAGCAGAAGGCTCACCATTGATCTGCATATCTACGGTGGACAACCACGATACAAGAAACAGAATTATGTCGCGTTTGAAACCAGATTATAATTCCTACGAAGGTGCGAGGCAAACTTCTTGGTTATATCTAGATGCTGGTAATTCGACTTTTGAAGGTTGGGTGAGTGCTATGGGTATATACAATGGTCAAGAGTTTGGAGTTGACTTTAGAACTATGGACGCAGCTATGCGTAATAATACAGGAAATCAAGCTCCTACACTTGATAGTAGTGGAAGAGAGATTCGTGGTTGCGGGGCAGCAAGTAGTTCTCCAGAGACGTATTTTTGTAACCAAACCAATGCTATGTTGCTTGGTAGTCAGTTACGATCTATACTTTTGAAAGGTAAAGGTTATGGTGTGTTGGCTTGGCAAAGAAGTAACTTCGATTCTGATAATTGGATGACTGAACCTTATCAAAACAATATGTTAGCACCTTTTGAACTATTATGAAGTACTTAGATTGGTACTGGAACACATGGCTTACAAAGGGTGATACAGATACGCCAGATGCTTTTTATCTGTCATCACACTATTTTAGTTTTTATATACACTTCTATCCTTTTCATTGGTGGTTTTGGTATTGGTCTTTAAAACCTTTTAATTACCAGACTGCTTTTGCTAAAGTAGAAGGCTTACGATTTAGATTACCTACTTGTGAGTTTGAGTTTTCGTTTATTATGTGAGGTAAGATTTGAAAGAATGATAATTAATATGAACCAAGATACTCTAATCAAGAACGCAGTTTTTATTTTGTTGTCTAACACAGATAAAAACTACGCAGATTGGGGTATCGTAAAACCACCTGACTCTCAAGCTTTGGAAGTTGACGTACACTGCACTATTAATGGTCTTGAAGTTGATATTGTGCAACTAATCCACGAAGTCAATTCTTCTTTTGAAAACCGTGTAAAAGAAGCAGCACAAGAGATTGTAAAGACAAAGTTGGTGGATCTCATAGACTCATTGTATGATCTCCAACAATCTATTGGTAACACAAAGAAAGAGTTAAGGTTGTCTAGTATTTATTTCGATGAGTAGAAAATGAAAGATAATCAAACACTTATTTTTGTATCAGATGTGCATAGCCAACACCAAAAATTAGAGTCTGCCCTTACATGGTGTACAGAAAATTTTGAAAACTGTTACTATTGCTATCTTGGAGATATATTCGATTCAAGATTAGATAACCACGAAAAAAATTACCCACCTTTTTCTGATTCTAGAATAACTTACTGGTTAGTAAGAGATACAATTAAATATAATGAAGGTGTGTTGCTACAATCTAATCATCAGGACAAATTAAGACGTTGGTTACACCATAATTTAACTAACCCCGAAAAGAAAAACCCAGTGACAGTCAACTACGGTTTGGATTATACATTGGCACAGTTTGTGGAACCAATGACCATAGAAGAGAAATGGGACTTACATGATTGGATTGTGGAGCTACCTTATCACGTTGTTATAGAATCTTATGATCTTCAACACGATTGTCAAACTTCTTTTCTATGTAGTCATGCGTATTTTAATACAGCAGTTAATCTTGAAAACCCCTCCAAAAAACACAAACAAGAAGCTTTATATGGTTTATTAGATGAATCCAACCAAAGAGTAGATTGGTGGTCACAAGATAATCCTGTTCTTTTCTATGGTAAAACACAAGAATATGTTAGAGTTGCTGGTCATTATCATCTAGTGTCACGTGGGCTTTATAACCGTGTTATTGATGCAGGTTGTGGTTCTACTGCTGGTTCTTTGTGTGTGCATATACCAGCTTACGGTTTATATCAGGAGTTTTAGATTTATGTCAGAATTTATTTATAAAAGAAGTTTATTTTTAATTACTGGTTTATTACTAGTGTATATGTCTTTTCGTTATACATCTGTACCTGAATCTGTAGCAGCATTTAGTACTGGTTGTTTGGTGGTTTATGTTGTTACAAAAGATACTATAAATGATAAAAGTTCACTATGAATAAATTATCTTATTATCTAGCTATTTTTATACTTACTTTGCTATGTGTATTGATAGCTGCAAGTTTGAAACTATCTATTGATTATGCTATTATCATTGCAGTATTCGCTTTTCTAGTGTTGTTAGCTGTTAAGAATAATTAGGTGTAATATTGTAGAAGGAAAACTACTAAAACCCTCGTGTCAGTAAATTTATATAGGAAAAACAATGGCAACAGCAAAGCGTGGTGACAAGAAGGCTTCAAATTTAGCTCGATGGAAAGATGCAGTTTCATATGACATTAGAGCAAAAGCTCGAAATTGGCTCAGATTCCTGAAGCGTGATACAGCTATCGTCACACCTGATGAACTTGCGGCTGTAGAGAAAACTGGTTTTGTTTTTACATACAAAGGTCGTATGTCTGGTGCGCGTTCAAGAATCAAAGCAGTTGGTGTACAAGCTGTAGTACAAGCTATTCGCATGAAAGAAGATACCTAGAAAGTTGTTCATGCTTTGAAAAACAATGATTGGGTTTCCGTTTCTAGACTGGTACAACCTTTGGGACAACCAGTTGATTATACACCTCGTTCTCGTTCTACTAAACAACAAAAGAAGGTATTGAGCAATGTTTAACTCGAAACTAAAACAACAGATTGCAGAATTACAGATCGCTAATAAAAATCTACAACAACAGTATAACCTTGTGTATAGTTTGTTGCTACAACGCCAAGATGAAGTTGTGGCTTTACTAAGAGAGATTACTTTGTTGAAGATTCGAGAACCAAAATCAAAACTACCTCCTAGATTTTATGCTGATCTTAAGAGTAAGATCGTAAGTATAATTGATAACGAGATTGGATGTGTTAAACAATCATACTTTGTAAGAATTTCTGAACAAGTAGCTGATTATCTCAGTGAAATCCTTGACCCCATTTTTTATCCTGACTCTGACTCTGACTCTGACTCTGACTCTGACTCTGACTCTGAGGATGAGGATGAGGATGAGGATGAGGATGAGGACTACTGCGATACTGATTTCACAGATCCTAATGAAGACGAAGACTAAATAAATACACAAAGTGGGCGGCTAATAACTGCCCACTTCTTTTCTATGGTTATGATTAAAAATTTTTTACTACGTCTGTTTGGTTTGTCTGACATAGTTGCAGAACAAGCTTTTGAGATAGATGCTTTGCAGATGCAGTTAGACCTATGTGAACGATTATTGGAAATACAACAAGGTAAATACGAGGTTAACGATGTCTATTGATTCTAAACTTACCGAAATGTGTCGCTCTATCTTTGGTGATATAGTCAAAACAGCTACATACGAGACTGAAGATAATATCAAATACGAAACTCCTTTTGACATACAATTTAATTGTAGAGGTGATCTTGACTATTCTGGTAGGGAGTTTATTCTTGAGTTTACAAATGGAGTTAAAGTTAAATTCTGGAACTCTGAGTGGGCTTCTTTAAAGAGACTAACCAACAATGCAGATCCACAGTAAAATTAAAGATTATTACGATCCTGTACTATACCAAATATCATCACTCGACCATTTCGTAAGATATGAAGACCATAGAAAAAAAGTGGTGGTTGGTTCTTTACCAGAGGGTATAGCCAAATTACCTTTGTGCAACAAGCTACAGTATCTATTCTTCTGCGGTTCCGTCTATCCTTTTCTTATTGATGATAAACCTAAAAAAGTCATAAAATATGATTATGAAGGTAGAGCAATAGAGTATATGGACTCCGCACCTTCTTTTCTATGGTCTTTCGATGCTATTCATGCCTATTTCAAAAAGCATGATAGTTTTTACTTCGATTTCCGTGAAAGAGATATACAAACTGCATTTGACATACCTCCTGTGAAAGATGTGCAGTTAGCATCTGGTGTTTGTTACTTTGTGTTCAAGCTACACTATAGATATGGTTATTTCAACAAACTAGTAAAAACTGATATCGCTGGTGATTTGGTGCTGTATCCTTCTTTAAAAGATATCCAGTTTTATAAAGTTGTAGATGCTTACACCGCAGCACAACAGATTGATTATTGGTTGGGCAATATCTTCGTATCTGATGTTTGTATTAACACACAGACAGATGAACAGAAAATAGTAGCTCATGGTTACGATGTGAAAGTTAGTTTCAGGTCTGAATCAGGTAAAGGAAAAAAGAAAAATGAAAAGAAAAGAAGTTGAATCCTGTACAATACTCCTAACACTTACAGGTTCTCGTTTGTACGGTATTGACAACCCTGAGTCTGATTACGATTACAAGGGGATCTGCATACCACCTGTACAGTATTTCTTTGGTGATAGTAATTTTGAGCAATTAGATTCATTTGTAGATCCTGACTGTCTATATCCTGTTTTAACCAACACAGATTCACAAATATATAACCTCAAAAAATATGTGCATCTGGCGTTACTCAACAACCCTAATATATTAGAACTACTGTGGGTTGCACCTGAACATTATATTGTACGGACACCACTAGCTGACCGTTTGATTGCTTTACGAGAACTATTTCTTTCTACGAAGGTTTACCATAGCTACTCAGGTTATGCAATTTCTCAAATCAAACGTGTTAAAACACACAGAGGTTGGTTGCAAGCCTACCATGCTAATACCGACTTCTTTAATACACCACCTAATCCTAAAGATTATGGTCTTGAGGACAACCCACTACGCAAAGAACAGTTAAACGCTTTCTTGGAGTTTCTTTACATTCTGATTGATGACGCGGCACAATACCATAGTATCCGTGATGAAATATTTGCACACATTGATTTCAAGAGTGTATTAAAGCAGTATAAAATCAAACCTGAATTGTTAGATGCTGTACAGTATTACACACGTAGTACAGATGAGTTTATGACTTTACTACATAATACTCAACGCTATAGGCAAGCTAAGCAAGAATATGATGCATTTCACAGTTGGCGTAAAAATCGTAATTCCAAACGTGCTGCCATAGAAGAAAAATGTGGAATGGACGCGAAACATGCTGGTCATGCTTATCGTTTGTTAAAATCTGGTATCGAGATTTTGAACGGTCAGGGTGTAATACCAGATCGTCGTGTAGCTGGTGATGCTGATTATATCAGATCTATACGGAATGGTGAAGTCGAATACGGTGCTTTGATGGTACAGGTAGATGATTTGATGTTAGAACTTGAAGCAGCAAAAAACAACACAAAGTTACCTCGACAACCAGACCGTCAGACCATAGAAGAGGAGGTTGTGTCTATTATTAAGGAGTTTTTGTTATGATTAACTGGCAACCTATATCCACTGCACCGTTGGATGGTACAGATGTGTTGGTATATGATGGTTATGATGTGTGGAAAGCCTATGCAAAGTGGGATACGTGGTCTCCACCTAGAGGGCGCTATAAATGGTACTGCTCTTTTATTTCTGATGATGATGCACATAGTGTAAGTCTTTATCATGAACCTACTCACTGGCTACCTATTTCTGACCTTCTAAAACCATTAGGGCATCTATGAATAAAGTATTTAAAAACTATCGAGATCATCCAGCTTTAAGGTACGATGGTTTACGCCTTGTATTTAAAATTGATGATAAAGTTTTCCTGATTGAAGATGGTATTGTTAAACATATTAAAGTAGTTTCTTTTATAGAAACAAATATAGGAGAACCGTATAGAAAATTAGTAAGACTAACCTTTATAAGTTTTGATGTCGATAATCTGGATGTATATGAAGATTGTATTGATTTTCATATATCCGACCAACAAGATTTAATAGAACTATTGGAGATAAACAAATGACGGCTAGAGACTTCTGCTACTGGTTAAAGGGGTATTTTGAACTAAAGCAAACTATCGATCATCGTGAAGGTGCAACCCCTGAAACTATGTCTATGATAGAAAAACATCTTGATTTAGTGTTTACCCACGAGATTGATCCTTCTTTTCCTGCGGATCAACAAGAAGCATTAAACACTGCACACAATGGTAACTCTTATACAGGTATGAGATGTTAATAGTTGTTATAGGTAAAAAGAAAACCTCTTTTCTATGTCAGAAAATTGAGTCTGGTGATATTGTTTTTGATAACTTTGGTGTTGGATTACATCCTACTTATGTACAGAAATTAATCCACAATCTTTTACAGTTAGATCTTGAAGCTCAAGATATTTATTTAGGTACTAATGATTACTTAGTAGTAAAAATGTTTAGTTTATTAGCTACAAAAAATGATTGGTTAAAAGTGTTACTATATGATAGTGATAGCCACAACTGTCCCGCAGTTAAACATTTTTCCGATAACTCTCTTATTGATTTTTCTATTGGTATTTATAAACAGGAGATAGATTTACATGGCTGATTTTTATAACCACAAAACACAAGATGGGTTGACTCCTATCGTCATGCTAGAAAATACACATTTGGTAAACATTATCCGTATGCATTTACGGCAGATTGAAAATGCTCGTCTGCAATTAGAGAACAAAGATAAACCTGTGAGTACAGTTATTGGTGTATTGTATAGGAACCAACCACAAGCTGATCCACAACAGATTATCAGTAAAGCTCATGAAACACTTATGCCTTATATTCTGGAAGCTGTATTACGTGGTTTAACCGATGATTTTGTACTACAGATGCAAACTGCTTACGATTATGCTTTACCACAAAAAACTATAGAAGCGAAGTCAGAATTAGGTTTTTAACTTATTTTGTCTGTCTGAAGACGTTAATCTACAGTCTATACACAATAATAAAACGAAAACAATATGGCAGCTTTATCCAAGAACCGTAGAAAGAAAGGTGGTCAACCAACTCCACAAGACTTAGTGCTTGCTCTCAGTAAAGCTGTAGGTCTCGATCTTACACAAGAGTATGATGCTGAGTCTTTTTCCCAACTATGGGTAGATCTCTATCAATCAGAAGATCCAGAGTCTTATGCTGCACAAGGTCAATACATCTATGACCTCTTTGTACAGTTGCAAGGTGCGTTGGCAAGAACACAAGACTCCACAGCTATCGTAGCAATAGAGCGTAAAACAAAAGTATGGTATCAACATACGCTAGAGCTTGTAGACAAAACAGATACAGAATTGGTTGATGACCTATTATCTACCTACGGTGTGTTGGTCAAACCTATTCGTACCGAAGAAGAAGGTGAGCTTGCATTTGTTGCTGTTGAGGTAGGATTTGATGACTAACATTCTCGAACAAATCACAGTAGGTATCCGCGAAGCACGTTTAGCGGGTGATAAAAATCGATTGGACGATCTTGTGGTTCTCAAGCAAGATATAGCTTATGGATTGAGCCAAAAACAACCCGTCAAGGCACAGAAAACAATCGAACGTCTGTTGACATCCTATCGACAAACACAGGCGTTACTGCGCGATTCTGGGGCTGTTGAGCGATATCAGCAAAAGATACATCTACTAGAGTCTTTTTTGCAACCACAAGAACAACTTGATACCAACGCTTTGCAACAGTTGTTGGTAGAGAATGACTTCCTAAGTATCCGCGAATGGATGGCATTTTTGAAAGACAATTATCCTGACCAATATGATGGTAGATTAGCATCTACACTTTATAACAGTAAATAACTACAAATATGGCAACTAAAATTTCCGCATCTGTACTGCAAGCTTATCTTGCAAAACAACCACCGAACACGGAAATCAATTTGAACACGCTTGCAACAGAAATCCAAGAACAAGGTTTAACCCAAGCTGCCACCTTCTTTTCTACGTTGGATGAGCCTGTGAAGGTTAAGTATCTTGTGTTCTTGCACAACTATTACTACCACACATTAACTGGTGGCTCTTATCTGTGGGAACCTACTGAAGCTTTCTCTGAAGAATTTATTGTAGAGATTGAAGACAAATTTCTTAAGCCTTTTAATCTAAACACAACTACTTTGGTTGCTATCAGACGTTTGGTGTCTCGGCTACAGAAAGAAGTAGCCAAGCAACGGGTGTACAAAAAGGAGGGTGACAATGCAAACGGTTGAACCTACACCTGATGACAATGCAGGTTTCTTAGACGATGTGCTATAATATACTAGTCGTTTCTACAACTAAGTATGTTCGAGCCAAAAACCAAGTGCATAATGTACACCGCTAAAGATGCTGTCCTGATGGGATCATATAGTAATGGTTTGTGGTATCCTTCGGTGTACACTATCCAGTCTTATGATCCTCTACAGCGTACAGTGCGTTTGTACAATGCACCTGAAGTCGATTTTTCTGTCGTGGAGGAAGGTTGGGGTTTTTCACGCGCATTAGCGTACCAAACAATCTGGTGGCAGAGAAAGTTCGTGGTGTTAGATGTTTTTCTAGCACAATCTAATCCTTTGCTACCTTACTACAACAAACTACAAGAGATACAACAAACATATGGCAATTACAGCAGCTAGTATTAAGAAAGCAACAAAGGTTAGTAAAAAACTACGTTGTTTGATTACAGGACAAACGGGAAGTGGTAAGACTGGAAGTAGCTTACTACTAGCTAAAGGTTTAACTAACAATGGTAAGGTTCTTGTATTAGATACAGAAAATGGTCGTGCATCATTGAAAGTTGATATGCCTGAACTTGAGGGTTTTGAGTACGATGTTATTGAAGTGTCTTCCCAAGATGTAACATCGGATGACTATATCAAAGCTATTGAACTTGCAGAGCAGAACGGCTATGATGCTGTGATTCTAGACTCAGCAACCCACGAGTGGGAGTACGTCAAAGAATTACAGCAAAAACTTGGTGGTCGTTACACCGACTGGGGTAAAGCAAAAGCAGGTCATTTGCGCTTTGTCAAGAAAGTTATTAGCGCTAAAGTCCATGTGATTATCACAGCTAGATCTGATATCAAACATGAACAACAAGAGGTAAATGGTCGTAAGCAAGTCGTAAAACTTGGCTTAGGTACACAACAAAATAGTAATTTTCCTTACGAAATGGATTTTGTATTTGATATCCAAGATCGCGCACATAACTGCGTCTGCGATAAATCAGAAGGTGGTTTGTTCACTGAACCTTTGTTTGTGATTACACCTCAAACTGGTATTGTGTTGGCACAATATCTGTCTGATGGTGTAGACCCTGAAACAGAGACTAAGAAAAAGTATGCTGCTAGGATTCGTGAGATCGAAGGTGCGCTATTAGGTGCTGGTCTGTTAACTGATACCGAAATCAAAGCCATAGAAGAGAGAGATCCTACTATTTTTCTTTCTATGGCGACTGATGACCTTAAAGCTCTGGGTGTTTCTTTGGGTGCTAAAGCTAAAGAAGCTGGTTTGACCGTGTAATCACAAGGATTGGTAGTACCCTTCTAATTACTACTTGTTGTTGTGTGGTACTTAATATGCTCCTTGTTATTTACAACTCTAATCCTAGCAATAATCCTGAGTTGCCTACATCTAGAGGTTGGCGATTATATAATAAAGAAGATTGGGCATCTTTGTGTGTATCTGTAGATAACTATTTCTATTATTTACCTACTGATGATGCTGAACTTTCTTTTGGGGTAGTATCTTACTACTCCTACCAAGAATGGTTGGTTGATTATCAAGTGTCAGAAATAGATATTAATTTGTTTATGACTAAATTCCAACCTCAAGCTGGTAATGTACCAATTCTAGATTGGTTATTAGGTACTGATTTCTATGTACCAGATATTACTGTACAACCAGATGATGAGCCTATCTATCCAGAAATGGATGCCTATGCTTGACAACACAACTACCTATGCTATAATAACTATACACTAAATACAAACACATGAAAGAAACAGTCACTATTGAAGATTTGCAAGAAATGCAAATGGAAATTACTAAAGCTCTACAGCAGCAAGTTTTATCGAATCTTGGTGTTAAGTACCAGCCTTATCTTGAAGCTGTTGGATTTTCGGTAGATTTGTTAGGTCGTCTGAGAAGTATTGGTCGTGAACCAGACGAAGATAGGAGAGGTATGGCTACTATGTCTCGGTGTTACTAACTATGACCTTACCAATTGAAGAGTACTTTAAGTACCACCCTCCTCTAACAGAGGCTAGGAAAGTAGCACATGAAGCTATAAACCAAGCTGCACTTGCATTTGCTCTAACCGTAGAAAAGAATGTTAAGGATGAGGACTGTCGTAAGCAAACTTATTTTGCTATACAACAAGCTCGTATGTTTGCCAACCAAGGCATTACTGTTGATGAACTAAAAACCCTACAAAACTAAACACAAACATTATGTCTATCAAAATTACTCTTTCTGATGCAACTGTTTCACAAGATCCTGAACTTAAATATTTTGACTCTGGTAATTCTGTCTTGAAGGTTAAGGTTCGTGCTTTGAACGGTGAAAAGAAAGCAGATGGTGAGCAATATGCTCCTGCTGAATGGATTACTATTGAAATCTGGAATAAGCTTGGTGTAACTTTGGCAGAGAAAATCCATAAGCATACTGCTGAAAATCCTTGCCGTTTGTTTGTGCTTGGCAATCTGGTAACTCGTACCTATCAAGCCAATGATGGTTCTACTAAAACTGAACTCTTAATCAAGAATCCTTCAGATATTGTATTATTGGATCGTAAGTTTGATAATGAGTCTGCTGTTGAATCTACAGCAACAACCAAACGTCCTTCAGCACCAGCAGCACCACCATCTTCAGACCTAGATGTGCCTTTCTAACCTATACACAATAACAGCTACGCGCTCTTAGGAGTCCCCTGTTACAACGTTTGTAGGTATCGTAAACCTTCATACGCAAAAACAATAAATTAAGAATATGTCGTGCAAAGAGATTCCCTATAACAAGGTTGTCAGTAATAATCTTTAAGCCTCCAAAGCAGGGGTTTATTGTTTTTGATCCTACTTGAAAAAGAGTAACTAAGTCATCAGCAAACGTGTAAGAAATTATAGAGAAAGGTCATCGTATGATTACGGAAAGACGCTAGGCTACCCTTCTAGTGTGCAAACATAAATCTATAGCTGCAAGGTATGACTTACGGTTAAGTGGCGGAATGGTAGACGCTATACACTGAGAGAAGGCGTAGAAGTGCTAGATTAGCCAACCCTTAAATGGGGAGATGCTTTTCACTTGTTGGTTCAAATCCAACCTTAACCGCTTAGCCCCTGTTGCTTAATGGTAAAGCCCCCTGCTTATAACGGGGTGAATCTGGATCGTAACCAGACTGGGGTATGTAAATAAAATAAAGATGTTGTTTCGGCAGCATCTTTTATTCTTTGTACAATCATAGAAGAAAATGTTACAGAAACCTAGGATAACTGTGTGGGTTTTGAGCAATGGGTATATTTATGTAGCTCGTGTTTCTGACCGATTTCTTGGTGGTTATTGGCATTATACCTACAACTACGAGATACCTTTTTGTCAGAGATATGAAGAAGATTTGTCATCTTTTTTGCAACGACACCCTGCGCTATATGCACCTGCCCACGAAGCCCTACACTCTAGTCATCAAGGACTAGTTGATTTCGGAGGGGAATCTTTTAAATATATAGATTGGTTATATAAACATGTCAAGAAATCAAGCTAAACATCTCACAAGTGTTATGGATCAACCCATGAAGTATGGCAATGTACCGCCGAAAGATATACAGAACGCTATTTGGGGCGCTTGTTTTGATTACGAAGACTTTGACACCGATAGCAATGGTACAGACGTAAGAGATCGTATATACCAGTGTTGGCAGATTATACATCAAGAATTAAAAACAAACCCAGAGTGGTACGCACAATGGGTTGCTAACCATGAACCAGATATAGAGGTGTAATATGACACTACGTGATTTATTAGCAGAAACAACTGAAGCTGATCTCGACAAAGAAATCATTATACAAAAAGATGCTGAAGGTAATGCTTACAGCCCTCTAGCATGTATAGGCTTAGCTGGTTATGAACCTTATAACACATGGTCTGGTGAAACCATAGAAGACGAAGATACACATTTAATATTAGTACCTGTGAATTAATTATGATGTATGATTGGTTACTTAAGCAAGGTATGGATTTTACCACACCTGTAATAACTCTAGAGCAGTATATAAAAGGTAACAAACCAAAAGGGTTCATACTGGAGCTAAAGAAACACTATGGTTGGAGAAAAGGACGTTTGGAGATCCATGAGATCACAGATGATTATTTTCTTGTCGGTATACTATCTTCTGTTCTTGTAAAACTATACATAGAAAGAAATACAGACAAATACAATCTGAAATCACCTGCCTTAAACAATATAGCTATAGTAAATCAAGATGATCCTGTCAATAACAAAGGTAAGATTCTAGTAACTCGTCTTACACAATACTCTGTTTACTTCAAGGATCTTACGAAAGATGCACCGAGCCAAGGTTCCTATGAAACAACAATGTGCAGAAAAAAAGGTATAGCTATGTATTTTCAAAGCCTAGCTGATGCAGTGTTGCTAGAAATGTATTTTGGTGATGCTATCAGATCTTATGACAGAGACTTTATTAGACATTTAGATATAGAAGCTGGTTTAAACCATGAGCAGTTGTTGGATCTACATAAAGAATTATACGATGTAGATAATTCTGTTGTAAGAGCTAACCACTACTTCTTATCGTGTGTACCTATTATAAATAAATTATACAGAGGTCGGTAATATGTCCTGTAACGATCCTTGGTTTACTTACTTTTACAAACGTAAGTGCAAGAACCGTAGAAGAAAAAGAAGTGACGAATACAACCAGTTGTCTATACGCTACAAAAGACGTAACCGCAGACCTAGATATAGTTGTAAGAAACACAAAGACTTCTGTGTGTTGATGGATTCTTTTGGTTATAATGCTGTACTGGAACCACTGTCTCTACAACAAATCAAACACAAACTACAACCTTTTCTTCTATGGCTCAAGCGACATTACGAGCTTGTTTTGTTGCCTACAAACCCTGATTTTCGATCTGGATTTGAGACCTATGGCTACAAAGGTCATCCACGCGATGGTTTGGGTTTGTTAGAGATGACTGACGAAGAATCTATCAAAGGTGATCTGTCCTATATTTCTGATCGTTGGCAGTGTTCATTTCGTGTAAGATGGTTGATAAACTTGATGGAGCCTGAGTATGATTATAAAACTAACGCAAGTACCACCTGAGTCCGTGTGTTGGGATTACAAGATGCATATCTGCCCTTATTTCTACAACGATGGTGGGCATAAGAGATGCCGTTTGTTTGATGACACTCTAGGCGTAGACTCTAAACAACAGGAATCATATATAGGTGTAATTGGTGTTTGTTATTGGCAGAAAGAGGTAGTTGTATGAGTAACCTACAACTCATTGAAGAGAATATGTACAACTTATACACAATGTCTCCTGAAGAATTAGATCCTTTGTTAGGACAAACATACCATAGAAAAAGAATAGGTAATTCTGGTGATGTGTACAGTGAAACATATGCTTGTGTGGTAAAAGTTACACCATCTGATGCTTTGCATTTATATAATAAACAATATAATGAATTAGCTTTGACTTGGCATAAGGAGCTATCACCTAAATACCCTGCTTGGCAATGTTTGACTCTATATAGCATAGATGATGGTTGGTGGAGAGCTATATTACCTATAACTGAGCAACCACTTTCTCTTCTATGGTCTTCGATTTTAAATGTTTTAAGACCTACGGGAAAACCTTTTGATTGGGATAATTGGGAAAAACTAACACACAAGTACTTCTTACAGATAACCAAGGAATTAGGAGCTACAGAATATGACTATGGGTAAATACCGCATTGTATTTTGGTATGATAATTGGACACCACAACCTTTTATTTATGATCTTGAAAATGAACAAGAAGCTATACGTGTCTTTCATGCTTTGTTGGAACATAGAGACTTTCTACTGGCAAGAGAAATATGTAGAGGTTATTTATACAAAGCAAGACCACAAGAAGAACTTGCTGTATATGCTGCATTAAATAATTGGGTATACCCGACTGAAGATGATGGCGAAGCATACTGGGTTCAATGGGTATCACCAGATGGTTTTGATATATACGACTATTTAAAAACAAAAACTGTCAGGTTATAATAATATGGGCGATGACGATGATACTATTCCTTCTCTACCACCTATTGATGATATGCCACCTGCACCAGAGCCGATATGTTTGAAAAATTTGTAGTTTTATCTTTACTAGTGTGGATTATACATGGCTAAACTAGAAATTCTATATACAGAGCAAGATAAATCTGTACAACTATATCGCGATTGTGACATAGAAGCAGAATGCCGTAGTTGGTTAGAAAAACTTGTAGAGTGCAAAGATACTGGTTTTATTTTTGTGTTCCACACAGCACAAGAATTAGTATTATCCACCATGCAATCATTGTTATGTAGTGAGTACAGGCATCTACTGCCTTATGTTCTTTTCTATGTTGAGGATTTTGAATGTACTCTTGATTCTGATGGTCATTTAGATCCTTATCCTCCTATGTACCCTTGTTATCAATTGAAATGTTTAGAACGTATATGGGACTTATAGTATGTGTGATTACTTTTGGGGTTTACTCAACAAAATCGGTTGGTGTACATGGGGTACACGACCTTTTGCTCATCGTGTAATTGTAGGTTTTTTGTTTGGGTTACATTTTAAACTTACCTTAGAATCATCTATATATAAAGAACGTACTGCTGGTTTTTTGGAACTTATTTCTGTGCTTAAACATAATAATACTGATCCACAAGAGATACTGAAACAAGTTGAAGCTTATTACAACTTATACAAAGATTTATACTACGGATCTGCTGAGTGGGATTCTAAATTCCCTGTGGTTTTACATAGATTACGTGTATTAGGTAAATAAAATGTATACTAAATACCCACGCACTTATCATCTACCTTGGTCACAAAGTGCAACTAGTGATGACAAAACATTACAAACAGATACACAGTTTGAAAGTATGACAGTAGTTGTTACTGAGAAACTAGATGGTGAAAATACAACAGTTTACTCTAACTATTCTCATGCTAGGAGTATAGACTCTGCTAGTCATGAAAGTAGAGATTGGGTTAAACAGTTATTCACTGGCTTCCAACATGATATCCCTGTAAATTGGCGACTTTGCGGTGAAAACGTATATGCTAAACACAGTATTTTTTATAATAACCTCACCACTTATTTCTACGGTTTTTCTATATGGAACGATTCTAATCAATGTTTATCATGGTCTGACACTTTAGACTGGTTTGCGTTGTTAGGCGTTACCCCTGTACCTGTTTTATACTATGGGTTGTATGATCGCCAGAAGATACGAGACATAGAAAGAAAGTTGGATTTCTCTGTGACTGAAGGTTATGTCATACGCAATGCTGGTTCTTTTGGTTATGAGGACTTTCGTTTGAACATAGGTAAGTTTGTAAGGCAAGGGCATATACAAGACACTGCAAAGCATTGGAAACAAAAACAGGTTGTGCGTAACTTGATATCGATGTCTTAACAGACGTTACTTGCTGCTGTGATAGCGATGTTCCTTACGTCACCGATGTTTATCTTTCCAATAGTAGTAGTAATATCTACTTAAATATATGTAAGTAACGATTTTACGTTGTTTCAGGCATTAATTTACATTTTAAAAATTAAATTACAAAGGGGTTATATGTTTTTATCCACAAAAATAGCAACTTTACATACAGTTTATATGCTATAATATTTACATAATGTAGAAATGTAAATTATGTTTGTCCCTCACCAATCCAGCCTTGTGAAAAAATTAAAGTCGGCAATGGTTGAAGATCCTGTTGATCCTGATTTAGCAAAAACAGCTATGTGTGAACTAATAGGTACTGAAGAAGAGCCTTTAGCTAGTAACTTCTTCAGTGTTTTGGAATTGATGCATAGAGAGTATATTTCAGAGATCCAGAGATTAACACACTCCTTAGAAGAAAATAGAGGAGTAAAAGCTACTAAGCTTGCACTTATCTTTAAGCAACATAAACATTTGATTGAGGATTTTACTGTAGAGCCTGATGAGAAAGACCGTCCTAAACTTTTTTATAAAGGTGAAGATAGTACGTTTTTGATGTATAAAGCTTTTAATAATTTAAAAGTTGATCTTGCTCATTATATTGGCTACAAGGAAATCAATCACGAAACTATGTGTCATGCTATTATGACAGCTAAAGACTTCATTGAACGTGAAGAGTCTGACATTATTGAGAGTATGGTAGATGCTGTAATTATCGAGAGAGCGCATTTTCTATTAAACTCCCGTAAAGATAAAAATAAAATCACTATACCTGAAATTCGTAAATCCTTCTCACAGGATTTGAAAATATCGACAAGACAAATTGAGCAGATTCTTCTAGATGCTGATTGGAAGATCCAGAAATTTGGTACTTGTGCAACTAAATTCTTTACATATGGTATATAAAACATGGCAGCTACAACACTATATACATACACAACAGGTGATTATCGGGTGCTTTTTGTTGATAATACAATGATTCAAGTAAGTGTAGGTGGTGATGAAGATGGTTTTTTAATCACAACAAACAGTACTTGTATCACAACATCTAATGTGCGTTTTTGTTTTGGTAAACAGATTGTGAAGGTGGAGAGATTATGAGTCCTTGGCAACCAATAACTACAGCACCGAGAGATGGCACTCACATACTTTTCTTCTATGGTCTTCGTGGTTGTGTATGCACAGCCTATTATGAACGCAAATATGGCTACAAATACGAAGGTATTATAGATGGAGTGCCACAAGAGGTTGTAGTTTATCAATGTTGGCATCTCTTAGCTGCTGACTTCAATGACTACCATATCTGCTGTGACGAAGATTTAACCGATTGTTACTGGCAACCACTAATGGAGTTACCTATATGAAATACAAAACTGGTGACACTGTATGGTACATAGATAGATCTGTAGTACCAATTCCTAGAGTCAAGTCGAGTAAAGTATCGAATGTCTTAACTGATGAAGAACTTTACGAGGTAGATTGTTCCATTTGGGATTATTTAAGAGAAGAATATTTATTCCCAACAAAAGAAGCTCTCTTGGCAGCTATTGATCCAACACTACATAATTTTACTGTGGGACAAACTGTATGGTATATAGAAGAAGCAGATGATCCTAATACTTTACGTGTTGAGAAAGCAGTTGTAATATCCACAACAAATGACACTGTGGAGGTTAATATTTCGCATCCTTGCGTACCAAATTTTATTATTGAAGATTTAGATATTATATTTGCTTCACCACGAGATGCTGTCAACAAAGCTTTGGAGTTAAAACAATGGTAATTGAGCCACAAGATACGGTTTATTATGTTTGGCAAAATCAAATATTCAAAGGTGAGGTTTTGACTGAAAACTATTTTGATGGTTTGTTTACTTTTTGGCAGGTAAAGACACATCATGGTTTACAAGTGTTTGCTGATTATGAACTATATGAGAGTGTAGATAAACTAGTTGATAGTATTATGCATGAGTCATGTTATGTGCTAGAATAGACAGGTTGTTTCCGCACCTTTTCTTCTATGTTCCTAGATGATTCTCAGATCACGCAGATAAATGACACTGCAACTGACTCCCGTTTCTATATACATAACAGCCAACCAGATATGCGATACCCCTCTGTGACAAAATTAAAAGATCACTACAACGTGAAGGGCATAGAGGCTATCCGTGCTTGGCATCAGAAAAACGTAGAGAAAATGGGTGCTGAAGAAGCGGAGATCCATAGAAGAAAAGGTGCGAAGTCTGGCACTAAAATTCACGAAGCTATTGAGACTGGTGATCTCACAAAATTAGACAAGAAAGAAATCACACGTTATAACAATATACAGAAAGTTGTACGTAAGATTGATCTACCTCTACAAGAAAAGAAGATCTTGTGGATAGATCCTAGTGACCAAAGAGTTGGATTTGGAGGTACTCTGGATGCAGTAGCTGTCATGGATCGCTCTCGTTTTACTAACGAACAAGATGTGCAGATTGGTACAGGTTCTACAAATGTAATTCTCGATTGGAAAAACGTCAAGACCTTTTATGATCTTGATTTCTATATTGGCTACTATTTGCAAGCTGCTGCCTATGCTGCTGGATTCAACCGTGCTACTAATAAACAACATGCAGTCTGTGAGTCTCTTATCGTCTTTACTACAGCACGTACTCTAAAACTTGTATATTTAGATAAACGTTGCATTATGTGGTATTGGCAGAATTTTCGTGAGATTGCGCGTTGCTATGCTTATAAAGAAGAATTTGACTATGAAGCTTTTAAAGCACACAGTATAGGTCACCTTACAGAGGACGGTTTGATTGCTGATTATTTACCAAAACAGGTGTATTTGAATGAGAAATAAGTGGAGATCATAGGTGGTTTAGTAGTGGCAGCTTGTTTATGGTATGCTCAATCAAAACCAGAAAAGAAGAAGGAAGAGAAGAAAAAACCAGATATAACAATAGAAATATATGACCATAGAAAAAGAGTGGACACAGGAAGAAATTGACAATGCTTACCGACAATTACAAGTCAATAGATTAGTTACAGAACAAGATCTACTCTGTTTCTATGATATTTTGTTTCAAACATCTAATTCAAAGCATTATGAAACTTGGTTATCAAAAGCTAACCGTTTGTATGAAGAACAGTCTGAAAATCTAGAACTTTATCAAAACATTACTTTACTATTACTAATAGGAAAAGTAGAATCTTTATTGGAGAAAATATATGCAAGTTGATAGATATATACGTGCTTATTACAAGCAAACAGAGGCTTTGGGGTTTGAAATACAACTACCACCAGATGCACTAACCTTCCTTTCTACGGTTGACTTTTTGCAAGATGAAATCGACCCTCTTCTGTATGGACTTACAGAACTTACTGGAGATCAGGTTGATTACATTCACTACCACTTTTTCAAAGAAAATATAGCTGATCCTGATTATTTTGATTATTTTCTTGAATGTGATGCTGTACCGCAAAGTAAAGTAAAGACGCAAGAAGAATTATTTGATTTATACGAACAAGATTGTGTTAACTTTATTTTAGAATTGACTGAGGAAGATGCAACACCAAACCAAGTTAGAATGTTTAAACAACATCTAAGTAAATTACAAGATTTACGTTATCAAAGTTACCTACAAGGAGTGCAAGATGGAAGGTTATAAAGTAACAGAAGAAATGCAGTTTGTGTTGTTACAAAAGCTTTCTTTTCTATGGTCACAATATCCTACTTTGAGATTGGGGCAACTTATATCCTGTGTTGTGAAAGATGAAGATCTCTTTACTGTATATGATGAAAAATTACTTGCGTTACTAGAGGCTTTTGACAATGAACACACAACAACTGCAAGATAAATTATTAGCCTACCACGCACAAGGTTGTCCTACTGAACAAGAAGTGTATCAGATATTAGGTTTTGCAGAGTGGGATGACTACCATGCTGTGTACAATGACATCTGGACACCAGAGTTTCGTTACCGTTTGTATATGTTGGGTAATCCACATAGCACTATGGAGCAAGCTTTTCTAGCAGGTGTCAGAATAGGTTGGATGGATGGTTTTGATGAAGGTTACAACGCTGCTTTAGAAGATTTAGATGAAGGTGTAGCTGTATGATTGACATTTATGAGAACGAGACTGTAACAACACCAGAACAATTTGCAAATGATATCAAGAAGTATGGCTTGTACGATACTGGTTATTTTGATTGTGGTCAAGGTTACTATCAAGATACTCTTCAAATATACTTGAAGATTGGTACTGCATACTGGTTATTTACCATTAAAGCTTATATTGGCTCACAAAGAGTTGACATTGGTGACGATATCTACTTTTTTGATGGTATTGAATCTATAGAATATGTTGCTGCTGAAAAACCACCAGAACCTGTTAGACGCTTTTTTGTAGGCATAATGTTGTTGAATCCTTCAAAGGAAGACACAGATAAACTATATTCTGTACTACAAACATATGGTTTTTCGGAGACAGAAGAAAAGTTTGCAATGCCTGATCACACTTACTGTACAACTGAGTCTTATATATGACTTTCAACATCCTTGACTACACAGAAAAACTAGAGAACGTAGAAGAAAAAGGTAGTTGGTTGTTGGTTGACTGCCCTGTTTGTCATACACACAAGCTGAAAATCAATGCTTCTACAGGTGCTTATAAATGCTACGCTAATGACTGCTCTACTAGAAAGATACGTGATTCTGTGGCGCGTTACACGCCCTATATAAAAACTAATTTACGTACACCTAGACGCGCCGCTAGACGTTATTTAGACTCTGAACCTCTGTACATACCTAGTGATGTTTTGCTTGCCTTGGAGAGCCATTTCGTGCGTTGTGCGCGTGATGAGGAGATTGATCGTAAATACTATGTTTATACTGCTTATCACCAGACAGTTAGATTTATCAGTAAAGATGGTAAGAAGATTGTAGCTCCACAGTATCTAAAAAACAGTAACTATGTGTCAGGTACGGGTTCACAACAATGGTTGTTATTTAATGAACAGCATCTATTTACCTACAACGAAGAAATAAGTGGTGAACTGCCTAAAGCTGACTTAGAAGGCAACCATATTATGATGGCTGAAGGTGAAAAATGTTGTGTATCAGTAACCAACCAGACATATGAATGTCTTACACCTGCTGGTTTTTGTTTTACACCAGAGTATTTAGACAATGCAGCTCGGAGATTGGTTTCCTACGGTTTGCGAGGTGTGCTATACTTCGAGGACAACGACACTGCTGGTCGGAAAAAATCACATATGGTTGCTAATGCTTGCTGGCGTAATGGGCTAGAGTGTACAGTCATCAATCCTTCTTTTCTACGGTCTGGTGCTTCACCTGATGATGGGTTTGATATTGCTGATTGTGAGTACGAGATTCAAGATTTAGTGTATTTGTGGATGGATTATCGTGGATGAAGAATTTATTGATTATTCTGAACAAGTTTATGAAGAAGAACCTATTATACAGACTGTGCCAACACATAGTTTTCTAGATGCTTATACTGCGGATTTAGCAAAGGCGAGAGCCACTATTGCTCAATATAAAGGTTTGCAACGTAAGATTGTTACTGACCAGATTATTGTGCAATTATATGAGCGTTGGGTAGAAAAATTTGGATTCAAAGAAAAACAGATCAAAGAGCATTTAGACTTTGAAGAGTCAACTTTAGACGCTAACTTTAAAAGTTCCTATAGTTTTCGTGAAATACTTGAAGCAGGTCGTGAAGCAGGTGAGTGGTTAGTTCCATCATTTTTTCAACCTGCTGCTTTTTATCTTTTCTTCGGATCTGGCAAAAGTGGCAAGTCAACATACATTCTAGACTTAAAGTATTCAATTCTTGTCTCTGGTAGTTTTTTAGGTATACCTGTTAGAAAGGGTAAAGTACTTGATTTTAATTTAGAGGAAGGTGCGTCTTTAGCTGCAATGAAGATGGTTGAACGGGGTTTTGATGATGATAATGCTACCTTCCTTAAATACAGTGATGTATATAGGATTGAGAAGTCATTTAATATTCTAGAAGATATTCCAAGGCTAGAGCAGATGATTTATGATTTCAAACCATCTCTTGTAACTTTTGATAGTTTGCGTATGATGTTATCAGGTACTGGTATATCTGAAAACAGTGCAGAAGTAGCGCCACTAATGTATCGTCTACAACAGGTGTTTATTAAATCTGGCTTTTGTACAGGGATCTGTATTCACCATGCTAATAAGAGTGCTAAGGATGTTGGTGGTGCTTCAGGACACTCTTCTATTGCATCTGCAAATGATGGTTTATTTAAGTTTGCAAAGATTAAAAATGAACAAGGTCAAACTAGAACAGAAATGCAGTCTTATCCTCGTAACGGTTTACCACGTACTTTAGTTTTAGCTATGGTTCGTGGTGAAGGTGGTAGATGGCATATGGAGATCGAATCTGAAAAAGATGCTGACCCTGTTATCGAAGGATGGTCAAATAAAATCATCCGTGTATTAACATCACGACCACACCAAAAATATACTAATAAAGAATTACGCGCTAAATTAGGTATAAACAAATGCTCTGAATACGAGGATGCACTAATCAAGCTACGAGAAATGTGTATTATTGAGGTTGATCGTGTAAACAAAGAGTTTGTGTATTCTATACCTGAAAACAGTGCATGGTTTGACAACGAATCATCATTGTTAGTTCATATAAGCAATGAATCACGACTTGCAGATGCATTAGTGCGGTGTAAAACTAGACAGGATCTTCGTATCCTTACAAAAGATTGGTCTTTGCAACTCAAACAAAATGTGATGCGTTTGTTGTCACAAGATGAACGTAATCTTGTTGTTGCACTATCTACAACTTGTCCTTATGCTGTAGGTGACTTTGTTGTTTATAATGGTTTAGTTGTTGATGTTGTTGCCACTAAGTTAGAAGAAAAAGAAAAACTATTCTATTTTCAACTAGCTGACAATGGTGATGAATGGGTATCAGAAGACAACCTTTCTTTCTATGTTCCTGTGGTGGAAACACCTGTGACCGTAGAAGAAAAAGAGATCGATCCACAAAGTCCTGATTCTTTTTAACTATGGAAGATGAGATCCAAGTACCACTAACTAACTGTAAGAAAGTAAGAAAAAGGGATATTAAAGTGTATGAGTAACATTGCAAAACCAGTCTACCAGCAAGTATCTGTAGTCACTGGTTATAAAACATCAGATGATCGTTTCTTTGACAACCAAGTAGATGCAGATATTTGGCAGCATAAGGTTAATCGTTACGAGGAGGTTTGTGAGTATTTTCAATCTAAAATCTTTGAACATGAAAAGAAAAACCCTGATAAAAAGATTATAGATCGTAGATCTGTTCGTCAAGTTTTTAGAGCTATCTTTTTTGATTTTGATCTATTTGATGCTGAATGTTTTCTAGCACGTACAAGAGAAAAATATGACACAAACTAGAGGACGATGGGCATTTGATGTAGAGGCGCAGGGCTTAGTAGATCATACAACCGTTGACTACACACAATCACCTTATAGACTCAAGGCTGAATTTCTGACAACTTTTATTCACTGTGTTTGCTTTCTTGATGTAGATACTAACCAAACGGTTGACTTTGTAAGAACAGATTATCCTACATTTGAAGCTTTTCGTGATGCTGTACTTGCATTTATTGCTAATAATGTTTTGGTTCTTATATCTCAAAATGGTTTGGATTATGACTTATTAGTGTTGAAGATTTGCCTCAATATCGACTATTTTGTAGCTGGTGATCCATCTGAACAAGATATGTTCAATGGCAAACCTATTGTGTTTCGTGACACATTGGTGATGTCTAAACTGCTCAACTCTGAACGATATGGTGGTCATAGTTTAGAGAGTTGGGGCGAAGAATTTGGTTTTCCTAAAATCGACTGGCGTGCCAAAGCAATAGAATTAGGCTTGATCACTAAATCCGACCCAAAAGGTGCAGAGTTCCGTGTTTATCATCCAGAAATGCTTGTGTATTGTAGAACAGACGTTGCTATTACTGCACGATTGTTTTTGCACTTAGAGAAAGAGATGGCTGGCTGGAATTGGTTGTCTTCATTACTTTTGGAGCAATTTATTCGTGATAATATTACTAAACAGTCACATAGAGGTTTTCTTTTTAACTCTGAAGCTGCTCATGGTTATTTAGACGATCTTGATACCAAGATGCAGACCATAGAAGAAAAAGTACTGCCTTTGTTGCCTGATAAACCGCTTACAAAAGGCGACTTGGATTCATGGACACCTCCTGTACGACAGCTTGTATATGCTATTGTACCTGAACCACCTAAACAACAAGTCAAGAAAGATGGTACACCGACTCAACATATGCTCAACTATGCTGCAAAGCTTGGTGGGACTATAGAAGGTGATTATGATATATTTCTCAACTTAGTAATTGATGGTGTATCACATTCATTTTCTTCTACGGTTCCCCTGAACTATTGGGCTGTATTTGAACAAGTATCTCGAAACAACCCACCAACACTTTCTACCAACATTGAAAACTGGGTACAAAAACATGACGGTTTCTTATATTTTGCAGATGATAACTGGTTTGCTAATATCGAAGGACAGGATTATGTGTTACCTCTAGAGTGCAAACCCTTAAAGACACACAAACGACCTTCATTAAAAGACTCTATACACTTGAAGCAATGGTTGGTAACAAAAGGTTGGATTCCTACTGAGTGGAAGGAAAAAGACCTCACTATCAATACAAGAAAACAAAAGCTAACACCAGAGCAATTTGCATCCACTATACAACGATATATTGAACAAACATTAGAGTCACCATTTAAGCCATTCAGATTTGAGCAACTACAAGTAAGAACAAATCAACAGTTTATCAACAAACTACAAAATCACAATCTTGATCGTCCTTTGAAAGTCATAACTAATCCCAACCTGACTATTGGACAGTCAAAGGAGATAGACCCTTCTCTTCTACGGTTATCCGATACTTTTCCTTATGCTGCTGACGTATCTCATTATCTTACTTATAATCATAGACGTAATTCTATTGTTGGTGGTGGTTATCAGTTCGATGAAGATAATGATGATGAACCAGAAACAGGGTTTTTATCACATGGTCGGTTAGAACAAGATGGTCGTCTACCCACACCTGCTGATACACAAGGGGCTGCAAGCGGAAGGTTTCGTCACAAATTTATTGTAAATCTGGCTCGTAACACATCACTGTATGGTGCAGAGTTACGTTCATTATTTGGTGTTGATGTCGAGCGCTACTCCTTACTGGGCTTCGATTTCAGTTCTCTTGAAGCTCGTGTTGAGGGACATTATACCTACCGATATGATGACTCTAATAAGTCCTACGTTAATTCTTTGCTAGGTGAAAGACCTAATGATGTGCATACTCTCACAGCTAAAAAGATTGCCTCTATTTTACAACGAGAGTTTGCTAGACAAGATGCTAAGTCTGTAAAATATGCCTGCTCATATGGAGCAATGCCTAAAAAAGTAGCTAAAACCATTGGTGCATCAGAGGAAGTTGGTAAACAGGTGCATGAGGCTTTCTGGAGTGCAGCACTACCTTTAGCAGAACTCAAGAAAAACCTTGAACGTTATTGGGAAACTATAGGTCAGAAAAAATTCATACTAGGTTTAGATGGTCGTAAAATACCAACCAGATCGAAGTCAGCACTGATCAATTATTTGTTTCAATCCGCAGGTGTTATCTGTACAAAACGAGCAGCATGGTTTCATGATCGTATGCTCAGAGCGAGAGGTTTAATCTGTGATTTTTGGGTAGATGATTGGCGTACAAAAAGCTATGCACAGCAGCTTATTCACTACCATGATGAGGCTCAGATAGAAATCACAAAAGATTTAGCAGAAACTCGTTTATTCCCTGTTACTGAATGGGAGTACAAAGATAGTAAACCCTTTTCTTCTATGGTCTTGCAACAAATTAAAGATTTCTGTTCTGAAAATCCTAACTGGTCTACACCACACCAAACATCTGATGGTTACGAACTGTCTTATTCTATAGTTGGTGATCTCGCATTACAAGCTGTAGCACAAGCAGGGCAGTACTATAAACTAAATGTACCACTAACTGCTGAATATGCGGTGGGGGCTAACTGGTCAGAATGTCACTAAACTTAATGCACTTAACTTCAAAAAGTGTGTTATACTAAAGAAGTAAATTAAAAACGACAAAAAATTATGCAAACTGAAATCGTAAAGCCTGTAGTTGATGAGAATGGTATTGAGTTTTATGTGTCAAAAGATGGCGCACAAACGGGTGTATCTATCTCTGGGTTGGCAAGATTGTGTGGTGTTGATGTAAGCACTGTGAGAAAAATGCTGACGGGCGATAGGGCAAAACAAGCCTCAAAAATCCTGAAAACGTTTGAGGGTGAGCTTTTCCACTTGGGGCTAACCTCGGAGCAACAAGCTAGAATTGTTACAACGGAGGCTGCATCACACATCATTTTCTACTATGCATTCGAGTCATCTGCTGCTAATGACACCGCTAAATTTACAGCAAGACAGTTTGCAAGTATAGGTCTACACAATTGGATCAAGCAAGTTACTGGTTTTGCTGAAGACAGTGACATCCGATCTCTCACAACTACAGTCAATTCCTTGATTAACAGTGTTGATAGTTTGACGCAAGAGGTTAAGTCGTGGCGCACAGTAAAACGTGTTGCTGATGAATCTATGAACGGTGTGACTTTGTTGATTAAAGAGATCGAAAAATCTGAAGCTGATCGTCTTGAAGAAGAGTACATTCTTGCACCAGCAGATATCCAAACATGGTCGCTAACTGAGTGGCTTGCTGAGTTCAAAGGTGTTAAACTTGACTCCAACAAGATGAAAGGCTTTGGTAGAGCAGTCGCTGAAACCTACAAAGCTATGACTCAAGAACCTATTATGAAAGACTACCGTATTGTCAATGGTAATCAAGCTAAGGTTGCTGTCTATAGTAAGAAGGATTTTCCTATTCTTACTGTATCTTTTACTAAATTTGTAATGAGTTGACATATGAACATCTTTTATGACTCTACAAGCTTTGATGAACCAGTCTACTGTTGTATCTGTGAAGGTTATATGTACTTTGCAGATACATTGGAGAATCTGGTTGTTGTGCTGAACACTGAGTGGAAACTAGATAAACACATGGTAGGATAATAATGATACAATACCGTCTAGATTATCAGCCCTTTAAAGGTAGTAAACATACACAGGAAGCTTACGTTATTCAGTTTTCTGATGATGGGTATGAATGGTTTGACCTCGAAGACGAGTTCTCTGAACAAACAGGTCTTTTGATTATAAAATCTTTAGAGTCTGCAAAATATACTCACTTTGATGATCTAAGACTAAAAGTTGAATGGTTAGAACCTATGTTATAACAAATGGTAGAGAGGAATGAAAATATTTAAAGAGTACGATGAGGCATTAGCAAGGAGTATTAACAATTACCAATCTCCTGAAGCTGTTTTTCGCATTATAAATAATCTTAAAATTACATATTTTGATAAACTTCGGACTCAGCTTGAATCTACTGAACGGTTATATATTCTTGTTGGTAGAAGGATAGGTAGTGACCAGCCATTGCAATCAATATTAACTTCTTTTGACCGAGTTAGGTTAGAAGAGCTTAAGATTGACTATCTTGACACTTTTGATTCTCTGTATATTGAAGAGTGTATGTTTGTGTGATATACTTTTCTCATGTCTAGATTCTATAAACACCAAGAGTCCCGAAAAGAGTCACCGTTTTTGTGGTTACGGTTTATACCTAATAACTACATTGAAGTCCTTACTGACAAACTACCTAGCACAGTTGATATTACCAAAATAGATGGTATAATAAAGAAACTATATCCAACCGCTAAGTATGTTGCCAGAGATAGAGTTCAATAACAGAATAAAAGGTATAAGCCCATCACACGAACAGTTGCAGCACTATGCAACTATTTTTCGTGCGTCACCAGATCTTGCGTTTGCCAAAGCGTATGTTGATGGTTATTACAAAGCTGGCTGTATGTATGTGCCTATCATCGAACAACTAATCTCAAGAATCAACAAATATGATACATGATTATCTAACTATTACATTACAACCTACTGGCGATGAACTTGAATATTTACGTTTAATCACAGAAGGTAATTTGGATCAGGTTTTAGACTATACACCAGATAAAACTCTGTACTATAATCTACCTTTTTCACGAGAAGAGTTTGATATTGCTATTCAAATCAAACAAGTACTGGCACAAGGTGGTCGTGTTTTGCTACTTACACCTGACTCCGATATCCCACAAGAACTTACACTAGAACAAGAGGTATAAATGCTAACTGTAACGAAGCGAGACGGTACTACAGAAAACCTCAACGTAGAAAAGATACATTCAATGCTTTCCGTATGCTGTGCTGGTGTGGAAAACGTATCAATTTCACAGATCGAAATGAATGCACGTCTACAGTTTACAGATGGTATTACAACAGATGCCATACAAGATCTATTAATTAGATCAGCAGTTGATCTTATAACTCCGCGTACTCCTGATTATCAATGGGCAGCAGCACGGTTGTTGTTAACCTCTATTCGTAAGAAAGTCTATAAACAATTTGAACCAACATCTTTGGTGGGTTTAATCACCAAGAACGTAGAAGAGAAATTATATCAGGATGACTTACTAACCCTTTATTCTATGGACGAGTGGTTGGAAATTGAATCATTTATTGACCACACACGAGATTTCAATTTTACCTACGCTGGTTTGAAGCAAGTTTACGACAAATATTTGGTTCGTCATCGTGTACACCAAACTTATCATGAAACACCACAAGTAGCTTACATTTTGATTGCTGCTGTCTTGTTTTCACAGTACCCAAAAGAGACAAGATTGGACTATGTAAGGCGCTACTATGACGCTATTTCACTACACAAAATCAGTCTTGCAACTCCTATTCTTGCTGGTGTACGAACACCAACAAAGCAGTATTCAAGTTGTGTGTTGATTCGTGTAGATGATTCTTTAGATTCTATTTTTGCATCAAATACTGTGCTTGGTAAATATGTAGCTCAACGTGCTGGCATTGGTTTGGACTTCAGTGCTATCAGAGCTTTAGGTTCCACTGTTCGTAATGGTGAAGTAAAACATACTGGTGCTGTTGGTTTTGTAAAGATGTTTGAATCAACTATTGGTTCATGCTCACAAGGTGGTTTAAGAAAAGGGTCAGCGACTCTCTTCTACCCTTTCTGGCATTCAGATGTAGATCAATACCTTGTACTCAAAAATAATAAAGGTAATGATGAGAATCGTGCTAGGAAATTAGACTACGGTATTGCATTATCACGATTGTTTTATGACCGTGCGTTGAAAAAACAAGATATAAGTCTGTTTAACCCTAATGATGTACAGGATTTATTAGCTGCTTTCGGTTTGCCAGAATTTGAGGATTTATATTTGAAGTACGAGCAGTCCTCTGTACCACGCACAACTATAAATGCTTATGACTTGTTACTGCAAATTGTAACGGAGAGATCAGAGACAGGTCGGTTGTATATTTTCAACATTGATCATGCTAATTATCACAGTTCTTTTATTAGAAAGATTTGGCAATCCAACCTCTGCCTCGAAATTACGCTACCAACAGAGACTTTCCAATCACTAGATGATCCAAACGGTGAAATTGCAACTTGTATTTTATCAGCTTTTAATCTTGGTTATCCAAACATAGAAAAAGAGATGCCAGAGCTTGCTGATCTTATTGTGCGTTCTCTTGATTCTATTGTGGATCTCCAAGAGTATCCATTTACAATGGCAGCTAAATCTTCTCTTCTACGGCGCAATATTGGTGTTGGGTACATCAATTTTGCTTACTGGTTAGCTAAAAATGGATTAAAATGGGACTCTAATCATACCAGAGAAAAAGTACATCAAATTGCGGAATCTACTCAGTATTGGTTGTTAATAGCATCTAATAATCTTGCTAGAGAGAGAGGTGCTTGTGATTTATTTGCTGAAACCAAGTACGCACATGGATTGCTACCAATAGATACTTACAAAAAAGATGTAGACTCTTTTGCTTCTTTTGATTTGCAACATGATTGGGAGGAACTTAGGCACAGAATTGCTGTGGATGGTTTGCGTAATTCAACGCTCACAGCAATTATGCCCAGTGAAAGTTCTGCAATTTGCGCTAATGCTACTAATGGTATTGAACCACCAAGACAGGCTCTTACGAACAAAGGTTCCAAATCTTCTGTTATTAAAATCTTGACACCTGAATATAATACGTTAGAGTATCAGTATTTGTGGTCTATCCCTAATAATGAAGGTTATCTTAAAGTTGTAGCTATTATGCAGAAATTCTTTGACCAAGCGATTTCTACTAATCTTAATTATAACCCTCTTTTCTATGATAACCAACAAATTCCGTTGGAAATTGTATTGCGTGACATTCTCAATGCTTACAAGTGGGGTATCAAAACTTTGTATTATCACAATACTTATGACATGAACTCAGACCAAACAGAATCAGGATGTGATTCAGGAGCTTGTGCAATCTAATATGCGTAGTGTTATTAATTACAAGAACACTAACGATTATCTAAATCAGCCTCTATTTTTCGGGGCTGATCTAGGTTTACAACGTTATGATGTTCAAAAACATCCTAAGTTAGAGGTGTTGTCTAAGAGACAGTTAAGTTATTTCTGGATTCCCGAAGAGTTTGATCTTACTAAAGATGTATCAGATTTTGCAGATTTTTCTGAAGGTGAACGTCATATCTTCACGTCTAATCTACAGTATCAGATTTTGTTGGATAGTGTGCAAGGACGAGCTATATTACAATCATTAGGACAATATGCCTCTTTACCTGAACTTGAATCTTGCTTAAATATCTGGCAGTTTTTTGAGAACATCCATAGTCGTAGTTACACATACATAATAAAAAATGTGTATACCAACCCCAGTCTTGTTTTTGATGATATTTTGACAACAAAAGAAATTCTTGCAAGATCATTAACTGTTTGTGAACAATATAACAAACTTATAAATATCTCAGATACCATAGAAAAAAAGGCTCTTTATACCTCTTTATATTTGACCTTAGTTTCAACAAATATTTTGGAAGGACTACGCTTTTACGTATCCTTTGCTTGTTCATTTGCATTTGGTGAACTTGGCAAGATGTTAGGAAGTGCTAAAATCCTATCTAAGATCGCACAGGATGAGAACTGCCATTTACAAGTAAGCCAGTATTTACTAAACTCGTTAAAACAAGAAGACGGTTTGTTCCAAGAAGTTATTCAAGAGCAGCAACCTACAGTTATTTCTATGTTTCAGGAAGCTGTAAACCAAGAAGTTGAGTGGGCTAGATATTTGTTTGTGAAAGGTAATATGTTGGGTATTAATCCTGAGATTCTTACCTTATATATTAAGTGGTTGTGTAATCACAGGTTACGAGCTATTGGTTTGGAGTCTTTATATGATGTACCTACAAACAATCCTATACCTTGGATTTCTAAATGGTTAAATTCTGGTGATAGTCAACCAGCACCACAAGAAACGGAGCTAACTTCCTATCTTACTGGTGGTGGTATCGATAAAACTAAAACTGTAGAGCTTGGAGACTTTTCTTTATGAGTTTAGGTTTAGGTCATTCTGTAGAATTGATCAACATACCTTTCCTAGTGTTATCCTGTAATCCTCTTGTGTATAGATTGTACATGATGGCTATAGAGTATGTTGAGGAAGCTGAGGCTGATATGCGCGACTGTTATAATTCCATGACACCGCAAGAGCGTAGATTTATCGATGATAACTCAATGTTTGGTTTGATTACAGATGAATTAACGGGTCAACAATATTATGCATGAAAACATACAGAATCCACAGCAGACTTGGTGGTTCACAAAAACACAGAGTATGCAACAAGGCTGGCGTTTATTTCTCTACACACTGAGGTATGAGTACAAACGTGCGCTAACCAAAACAGAAGAAACAAATTGGTGTGGTGAAAACCTGCAAGCTGTGGCACAAGATTGTTTTTGGTTAGCATTATCTGGCTACGAGGCTGATTTCTGATGGCACAAATTATAGCGTTTAGTGGTCATAGATTCCCATCTACAGAGAAGCTAGGCGAGTCTGAAATGCTAGGCTTCTTGTCTTTCTTGAAACAGAAACTGCATATATTTTTCAGCACCGAGTCTGCTGGTAAATACCACCTTTCTAACATCGCTGGTTTTGTATGTGGTGGTCAGATTGGTTTTGACCTTGCTGCACAACAGTTTGCTATTGAGGTAGGTTTGCCATTGCATATTTGTTTGCCGTATAGCTATGATTTATTCACAGAACGATGGGACTCTAATAAGTTTCGTCAGATTTTGTTGCAGCATATGGACTATGCGACAGATATTACTATTGTAGATGCTGAACCTTACTACAAAACAAAGTATGGGTTGCCAGTGGGTCAGTATCATGTCTCCAAACTACAATGGCGTAACCAGTATATGATTGACAACAGTGATGCAACTGTTTTTTATCTAAACCCTGCATCGCAGAAGGGAGGGACATACAATGCTTTGCGGTATTGTAAAAAAGTGGGTAAACCTTGGCAAAACATTTATACAGAATATAAACCGTAGAAAAAGAACGTTGGTAACAACAAAGACTTATAGTTGACCATTATTACTTCTCTTCTACGGTCTTATGCGTTGTATGTACCAACATGATTTTTCCTACAAGACAACCATAATTGATAATGTTATGTTAAACTTACAATCACAACACACAAAACAAGAACAAGGGTTCATCTATGCTACATATTAAGTTCACTAATGGTGAGCATGTTATAGACTGGTTAGCCACGCCAGAACAAGAAGAGTTGGCACGGCTATACCGACAACCACTGAAACGTGCGCTGGCGGAAGAACAAGCCGCTAAGTACAGAAGAGACCCTGACAAACATAGGAGTTTGGGTTATGTTGCTGACCTTTTAGATCAAGATGTGTATGAACCTTATCTTGGTGCTATTGGTGGTGGAGATCGTTACATTATACATGACATCTGTAAAGGTACAGGGCAGTATGCTGTGCAGTATCAATATCGTGACAGCAAACCTATTTGGCTTACAGAGCCGTTGAGTATTAGTGCTGATGGAATTTACAGAGTTACACCTACTGGATTAGGCTATATTGTCAAGTATGAAGTTGACATTAGTGACTATGACAATTGGTAGGTACTATGTTTGAAATTCTAATGCAATTTTTTCGGTTTGTATTTATCTGCTATCTTGTGTATATAGCTTTTATTATCTGCAAAGCTGTGTTTGATCTTATAGTTGTTGCTGTACAATACTATTGTTTTGGCAAAAAACCAACACCTGCTTCAAGAAAGTCTGGTACAAAAGAAAAAGAAACGGAGATTTGGTACAATGACTGGGACTGAAATTGTAGGTAAGCTTGTGGTTGACCTATTCAAACCATCGGGTAAATGGTCACAGACCTTAGAAGTAGAAGTAACAGTAGAGGACTTACAGTCCTGTAACAACTATGAACCTTGGGATTATATAGAGATTGTCAGACGTAAACTTGATCTTCCTGCTAAGTTAGGCAAACGTGTTGACTACTATACTTGGGTTATACGCCTTGAAGACCAGCACATTGAAGACCACCATTTTTGTCGTTATTTGGTAAAACCTGATGCCTGAACAAATCACATACATACGACCTTTTGATTCCCTATCTTTACCTGAAACAATTGAACTTAACTTCACTGATCTTGGTTTATTGCAGATTATAAGTGAAGAAACAAGTGTTAGTTATGAAGAATTGATCCGTACAGCAATCAAACATCTGTATCACAACAGACACAGTATTTTCCACACAACAACCACTATTAGAGATTTATAATGCAACTCAACATCCAACCATTAACAGACTCAACCCTTTCTTTCTATGGTTCCCACAATCATAATTACGCAGGTGATTGTGGCTATGACTTAGGTTTACCAGAGGATACAAAGGTTTATTTCAAGGCTCAAACAACTGTGAACCTACAAGTTATTATTACAGCTTGGGAGACGACGACTGATTGTGATTATATGGGACAATATTTTGAAGATCAGGAATCTATTGACTTTTTAATTGTTCCTCGTAGCTCTATTAAGAAACTAGCCATCAGGCTGTCTAATTCTATAGGCACTATCGACAAGAATTATAGAGGTAGTTTAGCTGTAGCGTTGGACTATCATGATTTACGTGTCGAGCAGCCATTACCTTTGTACACCGAACCAGAGACAGGTTTCCAATACTCTGTATTGCCTAAAGGTATGCGTCTTGTACAAATAATTTGTCCCGTTTTCAGACAGATTGATCGCACATTTATTGTCACTGCACATGACACTACAGAACGTGGTGCAGGTTCTTTTGGTAGCACTGATCGAGTTTTAAATATTAAGTAGTAAATCCTCAAGGTGTTCTGGAAGCTTTGGGTAGTAGGAGTTTCTTACTTCTACAGCTTCTTCAAGTGTTTTACACCTTTGCTTTTTATATGGTGCAACATCTACAATAAAAACTTTTTGCTTCTTGTAGTAATGAATATTCTTATAGCCCGTTGTAAGATTATTGGTTCTTTCTCTTAATAGTTTATTATGTATGTTTAATATGGCTTTATCTTCATCTGGTAGATTTTTATACTTGTTAGACCAGTACACACGTTCACCCTCTTTTCTAGCATTTATAGCTTCTTCTAAGGTTAAATAACTACCAAGTGCAATTTTCACATCTTTAAGAGTTATATAAGCTGCAAACTTATTTTTAGTTGAGCTAAATGTAACACCAGTTGTTTTAGTAACACTACTACTGATTTGAGCCTTAACTCTTTTTCTACATTGAATACTGATACGTTCATTTAAATCTAAGTCAGGGTGTTTAAAGCTTTTACATTCTGATAATCTAGTGTTGAACTCAGGTTTCAGGATATTAATATAACTGTATTCTTGTTTTAAAAGTACAGTTAGATCCTCAATCACTTCTATAATTTCAAATATAAATGAATCTAAACCATATCTATTGTAGCTATTTTGTAGGTACGGAGAATGATGCCTGTTATGACGTAAATCATTCCGATGTTCTTTAAATCGTTTCCTAAAACACTTTGTTGATCCTATATAAAACTTGTTATTACCACTACAAGTAATTTTATAGATCCCTGCACAATTTAAGTTTTCCATTATTTTCTCACGATTAAAACCGACTAAAAGAAAAATAGGAGAGTTGAGTAATCGGTTCTCAGTCAATGGGGTAATTAATTCCATCTATCTCCTATTTATATGTTATCATATTTAGAGTGATAAAACAATAACTACCATGAATAAAAAAGAGAAACTACAAGCTAAAATTGCAAAATTAGAAGCAGAGTTACATAATATTGAAGTTTCCGAATGGTGGGCAGCAAGACCTCATATTCTGGAGTTTAAGTGTGTAGTTAGTAGTAACTATAATGATGACGGTGGCTACAATGATTATTTCTACCCTTCAGATATTAAACTGAACGAAGACTGGTTGTACGTTAACCTTGCGAAATGGGAGTCTTTCTGTAACTCCTATAATATCAACATCTACCCAGATGATGATGGTAGTGTTGATGATGACTATGATTACTATATGCGTGATATCAATGCAAGTGATTGGCACTATGACTATCCTAACTTTGAAGACTACAACGAACAAACACTGAGGAATCCTAATTATGTCTAGAATTGAAGAATTACAAGAACAGATTGCATTACTAGAATCTGAATTACATGACCTCCAAGTTGTAGAGTGGTGGGAGCAACGACCACATATTTTGGAATTTCGTTTAACTGTTAATTGGGAGTCTGATGATCAAGGAGGTCAGAGTGCTTATTTCAGACCTCGTGATACTGAACTAAACTATGAATGGATTGCACAGAATCAAGAAGTATGGATTGCCTTTTGTAATCACGACGAAAGATATCCACGACCTGTAGAGCCTGATGAGGATGCTTTATCTGATGATTGGGATTATTATTTTAGACCTGTATTAGACCCCGAAGATTGGGAGTATGATTATCCTAACTTTGAAGAGTTTGACGAGCAAATAATGGTCAACCCTAACTTCTCTTCTACGTTTGGTGGTGTATGCGAGTTTTAAGTGCAACAGCTTGTACAGGTCGTAGCTTCGACGAGTTTTTAGAGATATACCAAATCTTAAAAGATCCATTGCAACTATCTGCGGCAGAGTTAGCTGTAGGCATATCTTTTACAATAGATGACATCCCGAAAATCAAACAAGCTGGTATTGACACAGTTTTATGGCACGATGCATTTTGGTTTGTTGACGGCAAGAAACAGGAAACATATCCTTCTGTAGCACACGAATATTTCGCCTTACACAAGCTTTTCTGTGACGCTGACATAAATGTACCTTTATGGTCTATACACCCGTACAAGACGCATAAACCTCAAGCTGCGTGGGCAGATGCGTTGTATCACAAGTTCTGTGAAGAGTGGTGGGGTGATCTTGACTATATCTTGCCTAGAGACGACAATCCAGAATCTAGCTACCACTATGCTGTGCGCGATTTCTCTATTGTTTTCGAGAATATGTTGCCTAATGCACCGTGTTATAATAATCTAGAATCGATTTTGCAGTCAGACATCTATCACAAAGGTTTCTGTATTGACTACAGCCATGTGAACATCTGGACTAGAAACAATAGAGAACAGACGATTTCCCAGTCATTGTTAGCTACAACAAGAGCAAGAGAAATACATCTGTCATCTAACAAAGGTCACAGGGACTCACATGACTACATAGAAGAAAACGAATGGTTTTTACCTTACCTAGACTCTCTGGAACAAGTGTATCCACATTTGTATATCACCTATGAATCATTACCTGTACAATACAAACAATATGGGAGGTTGGACAAACGATGTGCATAAGACAATGGCTGCAAGAACCTCATCCAGTAAGAGAAAAATATGCGACAACTATACAAAATTAGAGTTCACAGACGAACAGAAAACTTTGAAATCCATATGGGTTTCTATAACCAAGAAGAAGCTTTGCAATGGTGTACTGTCGTTTCAGCCGTAGCTTGTCTTTATATTGGTCTACCTGTTTATACTTTTGAGGGTGCTTTAAATGCAAGTTAGATTAGTAACAAAAACTACTGGTGCGCTAGGTACAGAGTATAGCAACCATCCTATTGATGACATAATTGTAGGTATTGCACGTCTTAGTAGTTCTCGTGACACTAACACATTATTTGACAGTCCTTCACGGTTGTTAAGGCATTGTCTTTTAAATGGTCACTGGTCTATATTTGAAATGGCTAACCTTACTTTTGAAATTAAAACCTCAAGAGCTATTGGTCGTGAGCTTCTGAGACATGGTACTCACGTTGGTTTGCAGGAGTTTTGCATAACTGGTGACTCTCTATTGTCCCTGTCTTATGCTAAAAAAGGTGGTGTCCATAAGAAGACTATAAAAGAGTTGTATGAGAATCAATCTTCTGGTGTTGGTAACAGTAATTATAAGATTAAATCTTATAATACTAATTATGGGCGATTCTTCTACTCAGACATCAAAGAGGTATTTTATAATGGTTTAAAACCAGTCTACAATGTACTACTAGAAGATGGTAAAAAAATCAAATGCACTAAAGAGCATAAATTCTTTAACGGCAAAGAGTTTTTACCTCTAGAGGAGATTGTGAATTTAATTGTTAACACTGATAAAACAGTTAGAAGTTTTATACCTGCGCCTGTTGCAACTAATGGTATTGAAATTTATAAAGACAAAGACAAACTTTCGGAGTTAAAGTTTGAGTCTATTAACAATGGTTTAGGTGTCCAGTTTATTGCGGATCAGTGTGGTGTTTCTTACCACACAATCAGAAAATGGTTGAAGCGTTTAAATCTATCTTTCTCTAAAAAAGAAGTTAGCCAATATACACCAATCTGGAATAAAGGTAAATCTGGATATAAACTTTCTAAACGTAGTATGGAGTCTAGACTTAAACAATCCCTGACAACTCCCAAAGGAGAGAAACACCATGCATATAGAGGTGGAGGTAGAACAGAAAGGTGTTTAATTCAGGCTTACATTAATGCAAAAAGAGACATCATTTACTCAATGAATAATGGAGCTTCTTGTGTTGAATGTGGTAAAAAAGATTGTAAATTAGAATTGCACCATGTAGAAGAGGTTACTAGGAATCCTTATAGGGCTTATGATTTGACAAATATTCAACCATTATGTTTTGATTGTCATAAAAAAGTTCATAAGATTTTATCTAAAATTTCTTACAAAACTATTTATGATTTAGAAGAATTTGATTGGGAGTCAGTGCGCCCTTTTGATTACAAAGATTATCCTAAACTTAGATATAGAGGAAAGAAGTACTTATCAACAGAGACAATCAAGATTTCTAAAGTAGTAGATATATCTTTTGCAGGGTTTGAAGAGTGTTATGACTTAGAGACTGTAAACGAAAATCACAATTATGTTGCAAATAGTATTCTTGTACATAATTCACAGCGATATGCAGAAGCTACTATTTTTGAATCAGTAGAGTTACGCCGCCAATCGAAGTCCAATCGACAAAGCAGTACAGAACGTGTAGGTTTTATTACAGAAGATACTTTTGGTATTGAAGTAGATGCCACAAAAGAAGTACGTCTAAGTGAAGCTATTGAAGATGGTTATTTAGCATTAGATAAGTCTCAATATGCCTATGAACGGCTACTAGAATGGGGTGTAGCTAAAGAATGTGCGCGTTTTGTTTTACCTGAAACAACACAAACAACATTGATTATGAATTTCAGAATTCGAGAACTTATTACGATGTTGAATGTGCGACTGCACAAAACAGCACAAAAAGAAGTACGGTTGGTAGCTGAAGCTATTAGAGACATTTTTATACAAGAGTGTCCTTTGATTGCTGCTGCGTTACATAATTTTCATAATGCTTACGAAGTCCATATCCTAGACCAGCTTGTACTTGAGAAGCATGGTTTTAAAAATGAAGTCGTAATCAGTTCGTAAATATCGTGTTATATACAGTACTCACCTATTTTTTCTTCTATGTTGGGTACTGTCTTTTTGTTTTTATTATTTTAGGATATTTGTTATGACTGTTTATGCTGTTGGTTTGATTTACAATGATGAGTGGGAAGGTGAAGTAATTCAACATTACTCACTATGGTCTGACTACAACAGAGCTAAAGAAGAAGCATTAAAGCAAGAAATTCGTTTTGCCAGTGCTATTGTTGTTCAACCATTCACTATTGACAACCCTAATCAGTTTTTTGAAGCTGAAATCATTAAAAGTCACGTTAGTTTTGTAAGGTATGGGCATTAAGAACTATGACACGTAGAAATAATGATGCTTACTATACTGAGCAAGGGTTGACGTTGGAGTTATTGAAGTATTTAGATTTAAGCAAATACAGAACAGCACTGGAACCTTGTGTTGGTGATGGTCATATCAAGAGTGTAGTACAAGCTAAATATCCACACTTGGTTTATACAACCAACGACATTGACCTTACAAAAGAGGCTGACTCCCACTATGATGCAACTTACAAATCTGATAACAACCAGCAAAGATCATTGTACCAGTACTTTGATTATGAAGGTTTTATAAAAGATAAATGGTGGGATTGTTGCATCACGAATTTCCCCTATAATGTGCAAGACGCTATCCTACCTTTGGTGTGGCAACATGTAGAGTTACTCGCTTTCATACCACGACTGACATGGCTAGAACCAACACGAACAAGAGCGCAATTTCTACAAGAAAATGCAAAACATTGTCGTTACCAAATCATCTACAACCCACGACCTCGATACGATAGTAAAGGTAGTGACAATGTGACCTCCATGTTTATTGTGTATGACAAAGGATTCTATGGAAACCCCGAACAGATATATGCAACAGATTGGCAATCGAATGTACTCTGAGCTTGTGGATTTTATGGCAGCTTCCCTATACGCTGTAGTAGAAGCTACTGACTCCTCAGAGGCTAACAAAGCTAGTGATTTAAAACATTACTTTAATTGGTTTTATAATTATATGAAAGAAAATGATGGCTCAAAACACTTTGGAGATTGCACTAATCATGCTATAGCTTGCCACCAGTGTATTATTGATGAACAGAGAGATATAGCAGCTACTATGATTAACAAAGCAGTATTTGATCAGTATTTAATAGACGAGGAATTATGCGTAGAATCTGGGATTTAGACCAAGATACATTTAACTTGGTGGCTGGCGCTTTTTTGTTGACTATCATTATTTTCTTTCTATGGTGTTTCGGGCAATATAACCAGTTATATATTGTAACAACAGATACCAATGTCCACGTTATCGACAAATACCATGAACGAGAATACTGTGATTCTGAAGGTTATTGTGATCCAGAACATTTTGTAGTTATTTTTGATAATCATGAAACTCTGGATCTACGGGAGAGACAAAGTTGGTCAGAAGTACGTCTTGATTCTTTATGGCATTTTCATAAAGAACAAGGTCGTTTATGGACTATAAATAAAGAGGCATATCCACTATGATTACAGCACAAGATATACACAAATTTATGATTGACCAAAAACAAATCGATCTCGCTATTGCAGAACACGAAGCCAGAGTAACAAAATCAGGCTTCTGGCTGGTGTTAGTGCATGACTTATTACTTATAGGGATCTTCTATCTCATCGTCCAACATATCTAGTGTACGTTCATCCACATCGATCTCTAGGTCACGGATATTAATGTTAGCAATGAAAGATGACAACGTGTAGAGATCATCAACCAATGAGTCAACCTTCTGAGGATCTGCTTTTATTCTATGTAACAAATCTGTGACCTTTACTAGCATATCTATAGCTGTATAAGGGTCATGCATCTGAGAAGGTGTGAACGAATCGAGAATATCAATTTCCATAAATACCGTAGAAAGAAAGGGTTAATAACAGTATGACACAAATTGTGATCAAAAAAGAAAAACCTTGTATATTAACAGAAGAGTTTTTCGAGGCTGGTATGTTCGTTGTTGAGACTAATAGTAAGGAAGTTTTTATTACTTCATTTGATCAGGATACAGAGAAGATGCTAATTATCTCATTAAAAAATGGTGATAAATTAGGTTTTAAAAATCCTAACTACGAGAAGTTTGTTATTCTAGAAAAAGGTACAGTATTGGAGATCACAGTATGAACCATTATTTTTATGACCATCAAGGTGCTATTGTAGAACAACTACTACAAAGTGAGAGAAAAATCCAGAAAGGTGACTTTATCATGTTTACGACTGAGGAACCAGCAGTATACCAGATCCAAGGTGTGTTGCATATCCAAGGTGAGACACAGCAAGCAGATGCCTATAACTGGGTAGTCAACCGTCTGACAAAGCTTGTAGTTAATATGTCTACTATCGATACAACTGCACCGAGACAACCATTACCACTGAAATCTATACAAGGGTATCAACAGAAATGAGCAGCTATACTGAGAAAACCTCTTGGCAAGTATGGGATCACAAGACACCGTTGTATTCGAGGACTTTAGAGAAATACTTCGACAATATCAACGAAATCGATGAGTACTTTGCTGATACTTGGCAAGTCGGTGAGCAAGTAAAAGAAGATTTTGATAGTGTGCGTGATAGTTATCCACAGCTTTGCAATTATTTGGAGCTATATATCTGCACACCTGTCTACTTTCCAGAGTTTGAACTACCTGACTTTCTGCATGAAGAGATTCCAGACGGTTATGATGACATTTATGATGCTATACCTCAAGATCACCCTATTATTGTTAAGCTAAACAAGCTGAACCAATTTATAGCAAAACAGAAGTACATCCTGTGGTACGAGGACTCTAACATCAAACCAATACCAGAAAGTTTGGCAGAAGGTTATCAACCAGTAGTCAGTATGCAACCAAGATGTAGAAAACAACATAGTCTCTAGTATATGGAACTTGTACACCCACAACTACTGAAGTCACACGGTGAACATATAAGACTGCCCTATGCCTATAAGAGATACCCATCAGGGCGTTTGGGTGCTTATATGATCGAACTTATATGTTATGACCAAGACAGACCGACATCACGACCTTACTTTCTATGGGGTTTTGTTCTTTTTACAAAGGACGATGAAACTCTACTAGAAAGAGAGCGTTTGAAGTTCTGGTCGCCTCATAACTGGTTTTTGTGTGTCAAAACAGGTGACGTAACTGACCAGAAACGATATGACCCTGTGTTTTTGTACAGACGGGCTTTGCAGATAGCTAAATACTGGTACAAAATATATGCTAGAAGAGGATATATAGTTGAAGACCGTGATCTCCATGAGCTTGAACCGCCAGCTATAAAGAAACCCACGCATTTGTATTTAGGGTATGAAGTTGTGACGAGATACCCTATAACTGTGATTGAAGCATACAACGCTAAAGAAGCACTACAAATACTCAAACAAACATACAAAACAAAAGGTACACAGGTACAAACAAGGTTGCTGGAGCCATGTTTGGATTATTATTTGGAACACCCTAAATATAAGAAAATGATGCGTAAAATATTATCATGAAACAATATAAAATGATGCTAAGGTCAAATGATTTCTGGTTTTACAGTGACAATCTGGAATTTTTAATTAAAAAAGTTGAGTTCTTTAATACTTTTCGTAATGGTGTTCGATCTAAGCCAAAAGTTGTATGCTGTAAGACAGGGAGAGTAGTGTATGAGTAACTTGTATTTAGTATGGATTTGGGATGGTTACAATGATTCTTGTTCTCAACTACAAATTATTTTTACAGATGAAAAAGAAGCTGTTAACTATGCCTCTGTTGCGTATTTATCACATGATGGTGTTGTATATGTAACAAAAGAAGAGGTTGGTATTTGTTGTACTCCAAGATATTGTAAAGAGGCTTATATTTACAAGAGAAAACATTATGATCCACAACAAGCTTTGTGGGAAGAAATAAGTTGGTCTTTATTTGAAGGTGGTGTAGATAAAGAGGGAATGATTAAACATTGTATAAATAACTATTCTCCAATGTGTGTTGACATTGATTGGGATCTTTTGTACAAAAGGTATATAGAAAACTATGACTAACATATATTTTGTCACTAGATGGGATGCTTACAATGATGAACACTCTGAACATCTGCTAGCTTTGTACCTAGACAAACAAGAAGCACTTGACTATGCTGCCTTATGTCCGTTAGAGCATGAAGAAACAGTAACCGTAGAAGAGAAATGTATTGGAGTACAAAAACAGTGGACTGGTTATATTTATGAACGTGAATACTATGACCATACTTATGTTTTATTTTCTATGTGTTGGTTTGATGTTGATAAGTATCTAACACAAGATCAAGTTATTCATGAATGTATTCTTATGGCTTCACCTATGATTACAGAAAACGTTGACTTCGATAAACTTTACAGATTATACACAGAGCAATTTAATTATGAAGATGAAGAGTAAAGAACTTGAAGATATTTTTCTTGATGAAATTATAGGTAGATTAGAAGCTATTCAAACTTTTAAGCTACAATCTGATTTTAATTCTGGTTATCATGATGTAAAAAATGATGCTGAACGTTATAAAAGGTCAGTTGACATAGCTTGTGACATTATTCTGAACTATATAGAACAAGCACAACATCTAGTCAAACAAAAAGACAACTACGAACAGTTGTTGTTAGACCGTATGCTTGCTGATGGTGTTATTACAGTTGATGTTTACGATAAGTACAGTCCTATATCTATAGATGGAGTAGAGTTATTACTACCAAAGAATAACTGAAAACCGTAATGACAATGACAGACCAAGACCGTAGAATAAAAAATGAACGTATAGAGATCATAGCTGGTATTTTTGCAGAGTGTTGTCGTTATCCAAACGTACACATTGAACCTATACAACAATACTGGGGCGTTGTTTTTCAGATTAAATATTTGAATCAACATATAGTTAAAAGCCTCACAAATGAAGAACTGTATATAGGTAAGAAAATATGCAAATACTCTGACTATTATGTTATTGGCAACTCTATACGTAATAAACTTGGAATACCACCTGATTTAACACTACGAACATTATAACTATGATTTATGGATCAATCCCCGATTTTACTGACAAGCGCAAAAACACATCATCGATCCCTAATGTTTTTGATGCATTTTTTGCACCGTTCACAGAAGCTTTAACATATACAGGCTCGGTATCCAGTGATGGCGCTAGATACACACTTGCTTTTGAAATTCCACGTTTGATTAAAGACTCTATCACTGTCACTGTAGAACCAACTACATCCCAGTACAAAACATCGGCTCACAAAATTGCAATCAAAGCTACACAAGAACCTTTGGGCAACTATTCTGTACCAGATCACAGTAAACAAGAGACTGCTAAACCTTATCAACAGGATTTTATTTTGTACTCACAACAAGTGGCTTTAGATGGCTCTCTAAAGCTCTATTATTCCCAAGGTGTACTTGTAGTTGAAATTCCCTTGCAACGCCCTGTACAAACGAAAAAACAGGCACTCAGCGCACGTTTGTCTGATCTCGAATCGTTAGCATAATCAAACACACAACATACAATACAAGAGGCAGCTAACAACTAGCCTCTTTTTTCTTTTCTATGGTAACTAAATTTACAATTGAAATCGAAATGGAGAACCGATGGATTCCACATTTCCTATCGATGCTTAAACATATGGAAAAACTTGGCAGAGCAGGTATTTCTAGAGAAGTAGCTATATATGCTGATGGTGATGGTGATTTTCATCCAAAATTCAAATGGGACTCTACACTATCTTCTGATGCTGAACCATCTCTCGATCTTGCTGGTAATCGTTTATATGATGCAGGTTAATATGGACATCCAAAAACAACAACTTATAGCTAATATTCTCCTGACAAAACTAGAAGCTATTGACCCCTTCTGTATTTTAGCTGGTGGTGCGCCTAGAGACTGGTATTTTGGTCGTGAAGCTACCGATCTTGACTTCTATATGTATATAGGCAGTATGTCATTATCAGAATTACATCGGAGACTATACGACTTAGGTTTAATTGATAATAGCCAAGCTCACAGTGCTGACTTTATTGACGATGATGATTATATAAAAAGTGATAGATTGAAGTGGATCTTAACTTTTTATTATGATAGTCAAAAAGTGCAAGTTATGGTAATGCGTAAACCTGTCATTGAGTCTGTGTTATCACATTTTTCTTTATCTATCTGTCGTATATGGTATAAAAATCAAACTACTTATTTTACACCAGAATTTCTGAAGACCGTAGAAGAGAAAACAATTAGACAGGTACAAGAAGCCTTTGGTGTTGGTTATATAGATAAAATACGGGCGAAATTCCCTGACTATGGTTTTGTTGGTTTGAGTCAAGATATAGAAGATTTTGAATTTTAGTATGAACTTTAACATCCCTCATTTTCGTGCTTTGGTACGTGAATCTTGGTTCACAAAGAATGAACAGGACAAAGATAACTGGTACAACGTGATTTGTTTTGCTGTACAGTCTATCAGTGGCAAGATACTGACGTTCCATGTGCTTGCCGATAATGGTGCTATGAGAAGTAGAGTACCTATTTCTGAAGTCTATACTAAAGTACCCACCACCCCTGACATACCTTTCCACTATCACCAGCTATGGGATATGTTTAGTGAAAACGCTCATGTTGTTACTTATGATTTTCTGAAGTATCATAAGTGCCAAATCACACTTAAAGACAGGACGTATATCGAAGCAACTTATATGTTCACTATTGATTGGTTCGATAATAGCTACAGTGATGAGCCTCAAGATTATAAGTGTGGACACTTGCTTGCTGGAGATGATGGTCGGCTGTATCTGATGCCTAACAACAGGTTATTGTGGCGCGATAGTAATTGGGTGACTAACAAGGATATACAAAAACTATCTAAATGGAAAGTTGATACTTCTTTCCTAAGTGTTGAAGTTATGGGTGATAGATGGGTTTCTGCCGACACCGATTGTTTTTTCTATGATATTGACACCAACATAGAAAAAGAATTAATATAGTAGTGTTATTGAGGAATCTAGGGAGATTAGCAACACGCTGGTTCGACTCCAGCTACCTACATTAGCTATCAAGGTGTTAGGACTTTTATAAGTGGGTATAAGGGTCTCGACTGGTAATTAAAACTAGATTCATGTGTGAGTTTTATGAGCAATATCACTAGATAGCAAAAAGTAAATGCGAACAATATCGTATCTTTCAAAGCCCGTAAATCCACCTTGGTAGCAGCTTAGAAAATGAAGGGGTAGTGTAAAAGCTATCCCTTTGTTGTCTTCACCTTCCTTTTCTATGATCTTTGGATTTATGAATACAGTATCGTATCTTACACAGTTTCGGTTTATGGGTATGTGGTATTTGATTTGGGTTTGTACTGATGGTACAGAAGTTTTGGAACGTACTTTTGCTTTTTATGATGAGTTAGAGGACTATGCACTAGGATGAGACTATGTTTGTTGTGTAAGGATGTCCTATCGGACGGATGTTTGTCTTTTCAGTAATAATAATAATAAGATAGTAAAAGTGTGATTTTGGCTCTAGATATAGATTTCAAGATCACACTTTTTTATGATGTGTTATTATGTGTGATTCTTTATAGTAGTTTCAAGCTTTTTAAAAATATTTTGTGTGACAACATGTGTGATTCATTTGTGTGAAAAGTGTGTTATACTATAAATATAGACAAAAAGTAATTGACATTTAAACATGAGCAAGCTACAATCTTTCTTAACTAAAAGACCACCAGAGCTTATGAAAGCAGCAGATATACTAGTGCAATCACATTCAGTATCAACAGAGACAGCGCTAGATATTATTCGCAAGGACTTTATGCCTTGTATAGATGCTGTTTACACAATGCTTGATGATCTTAAAACTGAACTATCTAACAACGGTAGAATCAGTGAAAATAAACTAGCAACCTACTTTCTTGCAAATCCTGCTGTATTAGATGGTTTTGAAGTCATAAGGGATGAAGAACTAAAAACCTATCGTATAACTTACTTAGGTAGTGATGACAAGCTTTCTATTACAGATGGTTATAACAAGATAATGAAGCAGCTTATTAAAGTGTTTGGTTTCAAGGATCTATCGTTCCAAACTATCTCCAATGCTTTAATTAGAGCCTACTGCTGGTATCAGGATGAATCGCAACCAGATCAAGTACTACAACTAACAAGTGAATCCTGTATTATTGATATTGTACGTTGTCTTGATAAACAATTTACAATTCCTGACATTAAGAAACAACTACCTGATCTATCTTTATCTACAAAACAGATAGAGAATATTCTACTACTAAATGGTTTCAGTTTTAAACAGTATGGTACTTCTCGTAAGAAATATTTTTACAAGATAGGTGAATAATGTCAGAGATACGACTGGTTGAAGGTGATTGTTTAGAGGAGATGAAAAATATTCCTGCTGGAAGTGTTGATTTGATACTTTGTGACCTACCTTATGGTACAACAGCTTGTAAGTGGGATTCTGTAATACCTTTTGACCAACTGTGGACTCAATATAAAAGAGTAATCAAACCTAATCACCCTATCGTTTTATTTGGCTCACAACCTTTTTCTTCTATGTTGGTTGCATCTAATATAAAGATGTTTAAATACGAATGGATTTGGCATAAAAGTAAATCTGGTTCTGCTTTTACAGCACAGTACAGACCTGTCAATAAACATGAGAACATCTTAGTATTTGGAGAAGGTCGTTTACCTTATTACCCACAGATGACAGAAGGTGACCCTTACACAAGAACACACAGAGTAGCAGATACAGATGTAAACAACCATAAGCTAGGTTTCAATAAAAAAGAGGTTGTAACAACAAATACAGGTGTCAGATATCCTACAACTGTACAGTTCTTCCAACAAAAATGGCGCAGACAAGATCAATTACACCCAACACAAAAACCTGTGGATTTATGTGCCTACCTTATTCAGACGTACACACAAGAAGGTGATTTGGTTTTAGATAACTGTGCTGGTTCATGTACAACAGGTGTGGCTTGTGAAAATACAAATAGACGGTGGTTGTGTATCGAAAAAGAGTTACAATATTGTGAAATAGGGAGACAAAGATTATGTTAATTTCTGCTTTTGTTTTTAGAGGTTTATTATGAAAATACAACTGAAATGGTTGTCTGCTTTAGGCAAACGACTTGTTGAACTATACTCTGTGGTGTTGCATTTTCCACAACAAGTACGCACCTACGCAGAGCTAGAGTTATTGGTGGTCAGAGACTTGGTTTTACCCGATGATGTATTTTATATAACTGAAGGTGATACCGTAGTGGCTGAGGCACATAAATATGGAAACTAAATTCTCACCATTGTTAGAAGTCCGTGACTTATTACCGCTTACACCAGCAAGACTTCTTTCGTTACCTGATATCATAGACATTAGATGTGGTCATGTAGGTATAGCTTTGTATTTTTATCCTCTGTCGAGTTGGCATTGGTCATTTGATATACAAAAACAACCAGTTACAATGAATAGTTGTACACCTTGGTTTGCTCGTTATTGTTGGGAAATAATTCTACCTACTTTACATATAGAATATGCCATACTTTGATTTTCAACCTAATAATGAGATCACAATATACGCGGATGCAACCAAGACGCTACAGATTGGTGCTTTTCACAGTATACCTGAGTACCATGATTATTGGCAATTTTGGTTTGAATGGGGTACACTTGATATAGCTTTTCGACCTGTACAAGCATGGCTACTAAAGTGTAAATTGAGAACAGAAATTCTTACTTCTCTTCTACGGTTCGATTTGAGTCTACCAATTTTATTTATTTGTTTGCGAGTACATAAATGATTTCAGCTTTTATTTGTGCTAATATCTATGGTCAACTATTAGTATGTTCTGTAAAAAAACTGTTGTATTTAACAGACCTGCTTTATATGAAGTTCAACTGACAGACCAAAAATGGTATCCTGTAAATCGTTGTACAGGTGAATATGCTCGTGTTGGTAAACCTTTACGTTACAGAAAAGAAACAAAATGGTGTATTTAGATATGCTACAATAGTGAGGACGCATATCTAAAATAAATGCAACCTTACTACCAAGATGATTATGTGCAGTTGTATAATGCCAACTGCTTTGATATCCTACCTAACATAGAAGAGAAGGTAGATATGTACTTTTTTGATGCGCCTTATGGCAAAATGGTTCGTTGTGACTGGGATTCTGAACACATAGACCTTTCTCTTCTATGGTTTCAAATGCATCAAACAGGGCATCTTAATACAGTTTATATAGCTACAGGCGCACAACCTTTCACTAGCAAACTTGTAGCGTCTAATTACAAAGAGTTCAAACAAGAACTTATATGGCGTAAAACACAAGGAACAGGTCATATGAATTGCAAACGTATGGCTTTGAAAAACCATGAAAACATACTTATCTTCTATGGCAAGCAACCTGTATATAACCCACAGATGACTGCTGGTAAACCTTATACAACAACTAATAATCCTCGGTTGAATCGTGTATATGGTAAATCTAAAGTAAATAGAACAGTTAACACAACAGGTGATAGATATCCTTTGTCGGTTCTAGACTTCAAATATGACAGCAAACGGTATCATCCTACACAAAAACCAGTTGCGTTATGTGAGTATATGTTAAAGACATATACAAATGAAGGTCAACTTATCATTGATCCTTTTGCTGGTTCAGGTTCTTCTCTGGTTGCAGCTAAACGCAACAAACGAAGAGCTATTGGTATAGAACTAGATACATCTTATTGTGACATTATTGTGGAGAGGTTACAAAATGAAGTGTGAGCTATGTGGTGTAGAATTTATTGATGGGAGCTACAGATTCTCATATCGACCAGATCAACCAGTACATAAGGATGCTGTGTACACCAGAGTGTGTATTTCCGCTATTAATGCACAAAAGAAACGTACCGAGGAAGGTGAGACTGACCTTGAACCTCTTGCTTTGCACAAATGCATCAACACAACAGGGCAATACAACAAGAAGTACAGATGGCTGAAACCGAACGAGAAAGTGTAACACAAGAACAACTACAAAAAGACTGCTTATATCTAGAAGCATCAAAAACATACATGGGTATAAGTCTAGGTACTTTGATATACATCTTGCATAATATTGAAGATTTTGCAGTCAAAAGAGCCTCTGAACGCTACTATAGAGTTTGGAGAAAAACAGATCAAGGTTTTGTATTTGAGAGGTTACAATATGGCAGATATAACTAAATGTTCTACTCCCAATTGCCCACTTGAAGCAACTTGTTATCGTAAACAAGCTGTTTCCAATTCTTTTCGACAAGCTTGGGGTAATTTTCCTGTTGTTGGCAACAAATGTGATTTTTACATACCCACAGAAACTGAAAAATGGGTGACTATTGATGTAACGCCTCTGTAAGGCTTGTCAGGGCAAGAAAGTAACTGTATGTATGTTTCCAAGTAAAAGATAAAACAATGCCTTGAGGGTACAAAAGAATGACAGAGAAGCGTGGTACAGGGAGACCTAAAGGTTCAACAGTTGCGGAAAGACTTTCAATCCCTTGTGATTTTTGTGGCAACATAATGTATTTAACGGCTAGTTTGGAGAGGAAAAGGAGGAAAAATAGTAAATTCTCAACAGTAACATGTTCACGGAGTTGTAGTGCTAAACTTGAATTAAAAAATAATCCTGAACACCACAAGCTAATGATTGACAAAGCCAATCTAGCATTACCTTTTGAAGTTAAAAGCCGAATGAAAAAAGAAGAGTTTGCCAGAAAACTAACACCTCTCAGCCCTTTTAGAGTATTTTTAAATGGTTCAAGGAAGAAAGTTTCTAAAGATTACGGTAATTTGACATTAGAGTATTTAAAAGAGACTTGGGATAATCAAAAAGGTTTGTGTGGTTTGACTGGTGTACCTATGGAAATTCGTGTATCAACTACAGATGTCAGAAACAATAGTAGGACACCTTTATATGGTGCTTCTCTAGATCGTATTGATTCTAATGTTGGTTATATGCAAGGTAATATACAGTTTGTTTGTAAGGGTGCTAATCTAATGAAGAACAACCATACAAATGAAGATGCTTTACTATTTATAAAAATGATAAAAGAGGCTACTAATGCTTAACTATATTGGACTCACATCACATCAAAATGGAGGAAAAGACTATGTTGCCTCTTACCTACAAAAGACCTTAGAAAGGAAATGTGAGGTTGTCAAGTTTGCAACTAAGCTAGTTGAAGTAACTGCTCAGATTTTAGGTGTTGATAATCTGTCGTTATTTCAAGATAGATCATGGAAGGAAAAGAAACAGTTTGTGTGGCAATGTTCACTAGCAACAAGCAATGCCTCGGAGCGTCTGATTTCTGCGCGTGAAGCTTTGTGTATAGTGGGTTCGTTGATGCGTAGTGTAGACCCAGATATATGGATTCGTGCGTTGGCAAATAGTTGTACTGACCCTGACACACTCTACATTATCTCTGATCTTCGTTATCAGAACGAGATGCAGTATGTGCAACAAAACGATGGCATCATAGTTTTTATTGAAAACCTACAAGCTGGTCAAAACCAACACCAAAAAGAGTATAAGGATGGTAAACATCAACCCCATGCTTCAGAAGAGTTAACGTGGGCTTTGTACTATGGTGACATCGAAGCTGATTATCGCTTGTTGAATAACGACTATAACGATCCAAAACCTCTACAAGATTTCCTTCTTTTTCTTTCTATGGTCTGACTATGATTGACCTTATTATTACTTCTAGAGCGTTGGCAGGTAAAATCCTGAACAATCCTAATCGCCATATAGATTTTCTTGTAAGTATCGGATGTCCTGACCGTGATCCTCCTTCGGGATATCACAGGTTCCCACCAGAACGCAAACTGAAGTTAACATTTTATGACTATATAGGTGAACCACAAGATTATGCTCAAATTGCACAGCAACCTTATCCACCTACAGTAGAGGATGTGCAACGTATCTTGTTTTTTGTGCAGAATAATATCAGACCTGCTTATATAGATGGCTTGACAAGACCAATAGTACTTGTGCATTGTGAAGTTGGTATATCGAGGTCAACAGCTACAGCACAGATTATTTTAGAAGAGTTAGGTTTATCTGAACAAGAAGCTATTGCAGAAGTTCTGCGTGTAAGACCACAAGCTATACCGAACCAGTACTTGTTGCAGTTATATCGTGCTACAATATAGTAGTAAGATATAAGGTTTATGTCGTGTCTATTATACGAGTTTTATCTGAGGATATTGGAAGTCGCAATACGGGTCTAGCTATTATAGACTACAACACTGAAACACAAGAAATGCAATGTTTAGATGCAACTCATTTTGTCAGTAAAGGTGTGTCAATTCCTGAGCAGTTAGATAGTTTAGCCCAGTTTTTGAAACAGTATATAGACACACATAAACCCTCAGTATTCGCTTATGAATCTGTAGTATTTAAGGGTAGGAATGCGGCTGGGGTTGGGGTCGGTATTCAACAGGCACTTGGAATCACACGGTTGATCGCTTACAAGAAAGGTCTTACGGAACAATCCTATACACCAAAACACATTAAACTTGTAATCACAGGTAAATCCACTGCTGATAAGCAAGATATAATTGATAAAGTCCGTTTAGTTTTTCCTTCTACGGTCTTTACCAAAACACATAATCATGCTGCTGATGCAGTGGCAATCGGTTTGACCTACTTGGTTGACAAACATAAAATAAAACTATGACAGAAGAACAAAACAGATTACAGTATGAATCATTCGTGACTTCGGCAATACACAGTGGTCAGCTTGACGCGATTGTTGGTTATAAAGAATGGTTAGAAACTACACCTCTAAAAGATAACTCTGTGCTACGTTTGTCCACCAAAGATGCAGAGAAGTTTGTAGGGCTTATGGAAAATCCACCTGCACCAACAGAAGAGTTGCGGAGGTTGTTGCGTGACACAAAGTAAAATTGAGTGTATGTCTGTATTGACAGGGCTACCAGTAGAAGATCTGGAAGAGATGTTTCCTAATGAAGTTATGGCTGGTACTGCTAAGGTACGTACACGTAAAGAGTGGTCAAACAAGTAGGTGTAGATTTTGATTAAAATGCAAGATAAAGCTAACTACAAACTAGGTGACTCTTTCACCGATAAAGATACTAAGACCTACTATTTTGACGGTTTGAGCTGGGTATCAGGACTGCACATTTTATACAAGAATTACAAGGGGCAAACCAGTGAACGTGTTATTATACCAATCAACGTGTGGTATGGCACGACAGAGTATCACCCGAAGGCTGGCTGGTTGCTCACATGTTGGGACGTAGAAAAGAAAGCTTATCGTGACTTCTCGATGGTTGATATTGTTAAAATTGATAAATAGTGTGTTATGATAATAGACAAGCAGGTACGGAGCGACAGACAGGCTTGCCATGCTCATAACTTGGATATCAGTTGGTGCAATTCCAACACCTGCGTCCACTACGGGATCTAATTCATTGATAGAAGGTCTAGTTTGGGGCTAGAAAGTAGTTGGTTTGATTCCAACGATCCCGATTGTTCGTAAGAGCAAATATACGGCAAACTTAACCTATATGGTTATAAACGCCAGTAGTGTTAGATTCTGTAATGGGGTCTAACTTACACTTCTCCCCTGTATTTAACAATACAGCCCCTGATAGGTTACGATCTATCAGACAATCTTCTCTCGTACAATGATAGTACCCTAGTTTTTGGCACTAGTAATCGAGGTTTGATTCCTTGGAGAAGAGTTATTATTTAACTGATATACTGTGCTATAATATGGTAATACATTAAAACACAGTGTTTAAGTCGAACCATATGAGACAACCTAGTAAAGCATTAAGTAATCGTGAAAATCTTCTATTTGCAATTAATAACTGTAACACATATGGTGATGTTTTAAAATCACTAGGTTTACGAGCAGCAGGTGGTAATTTTCAAACACTTAAAAAGTATATTGAAAAATTTAATATAGATACAACAAGAATTGAACAGTCTATAAAAAATATCAGAAAGAATGCACCTATAAAAGCTAAAGAGGAGAAGTTTTCTTTAGATGTTGTATTAGTTGAGGATAGTCTTTATAACAGAGGTTCTTTAAAACGTAGATTATATAAAGAAAAACTAAAAATACGACAATGTGAGTTTTGTGGGCAAGGGGAGATCTGGAGAGGAGAAAAGATTAGTTTAATTTTAGATCATGTAAATGGAGTCTATAATGATAATAGACTTGAGAATCTTAGAATACTATGCCCAAATTGTAATGCTACACTGGATACTCATTGTGGCAAGAATAAAAACAAGTATGACAACGAGAGAAATAAGGTTGCCAAAGAACCTAAGCCTAGGAAGTCTCTCCGTTGTAAAAAAGAAGACATTGAAAAACTAGTATGGGATATACCTTGCATAGAGGTAGCTAAGATTTTCAATGTGTCTGATAGAGCTATAGGGAAATGGTGTGAACACTACAAAATCACTAAACCAGATAGAGGTTTTTGGGCAAAATATAGCGCTAATATTTTAGAAGGACAGAGTTGTCCACTCCCACAAATCTAAGGATATGGTTGATTATCAGGTTGTTCAGCATTTACAGTAGGAACTTGTTGCTCAATTTCTTGTTTTTTAGCTTGAGCCTCTACTGCTTGTACCTTAGCGTTCTCGGCAGATGTGATCGAATTGACCCATTTTAAGTACAAGTCCATATTTTTGAGTTTTTCAGCATCCTGACGTTCTGGATCGGACATTGGTGGCAAACCTAAATCTTTTCTGATAGAGTTCTGAATTTCTTGGTCGTCACTGCTAAACAAGCCAGTACTGACCGCGCTTAAGACCGTGCTTATCCTGCTGTTCTTATCCACTGCTGATTCATCCGCAATAAAGTCGAACGAACCCCAGTCTTTATTTTCACCAAATTCCCATACAAGTAGTGGTTTGACTACTTTATTAATAAGCTCTTCTTTTAAACAAGATACTGTAGCTTGGATACTGGAATCTAACATAGATTTATGGTTTTGGCTTAACCCTGTATTACCAAAGGCAGCATTACTGCCCTCAGTGAACAAAGATTGCGGTACTCCAAAACTAAGTGCCATGTTTTTTTCAGTAATATCAAAAGCATATGACCAAAATGCTTCTCCAGTTTTAGTTTGTAATATCTGAATATCAGTTTCAAGATCAGTAACTAAAAGATTATTATTCTCTAACTCTTTTAGCTGCATATATAATGCTTTTTGCTTAGAAACTGTAACAGGTTTACCAAAAGCGTCTAATCTTAGTTGATCGTTGGCATCATAGAGCTGCATACGTTGAGTACCATTGGTTTTCGCAACCATTACTCCACCTTCAGCGTTATTCTTCGCAGCAATAGCAAACTCAGTAGCCACCAACTGTCGTAACTTATACCAATTCAATGCACGTTCACAGTCAGCAGATCCCCATATCAAGTCTGTATTAAAAGGCACTAAATCTGTATTTGTAATATGTAGGCATTTACGATGGTCAATATATACAGTGTTGTTGTGTCTATCACGATAACCCCATTCCAACACACGTCCACCTTTACCTCTCGCTGACAACTGGCGGATATCCAACACATTAATGTCCTTCAACATCCACTTGCCTCTAAAACCTGGAACCGTAGAAGAGAAGTTAACCTCAGCTACAGAACAACCAAAAGTCATAGCGCTTGCAAGACGTGCCAATACGTTGCGGAAACTACCTTCCATGTTGGCAAAGTTCTGGCGTATAAACTGCTGATAGTCTTTATTAGGATGTGTGTATTCCCCAAAAGTAATCTGTGCGCGTAAGACTTTAATCCCAGCACAAAATGCAGCAATAGGATCTTTCTCTAACATTTTGATCCATTCATTATACACACGACGTTTCGGGCTGTACAATTCTGTAATGTAACGACCTGTTAACGCTTGTACAGATGATGTCAGCCTCGCATTAGTAGGTACATATAAAGACGGCTGGAACTCCTCGTACAAAGGGTTGCCATCTCTTCTTTCTATGTTCTTAGATGTGATTACGTGGGGAAATAGTGTCATAATTTTTGTATATATAGTTTTATCATAACATAATGCTGGTTTTGGGGATGGACGTTAGGCACTTAGAAGAAAACGCTGTAGTTAACGATATAATCTTTTAGATCTTCAGGTATCCCAGAGTATTCAATAGGGGTGGGAGTTGATATGGTAAGGGGAGATTCGCTCACATTTATCGATACTACATTGAGAGTGCCTTCCTCCTCTATCTCTATCGGGTTATCAACAAGATCTTCTGTGGTTTCGATAATGTCGCCTTCTTCATTTAGAGCTACAACCAGATAGCTTATACCACCAATAAAATTATTGATTGGATAAATAGAAAGACCTTCTGGTATCTCTAAGTCCTTGTTTATAGTACCTTTAATCAGGATATCTTCGTTTTTAGTAAAAATAATACTTTCGGAGTCAAATCCTAATATAGTGTCAAATTCAGACTCTATCGGGTTATCAGGAAGATCCTCTGGATCTACAATGATTTGCCCGTCTTCATCGTAATAAAAAACTTTTGTTATTTTTTTGTCTTCTGTGTAGTAAACATCAAGGATTCGTTCTTGGTCGGGGTAAGTGTCGTACTGAATATCCGTTAGTACATTGTCTTCAGGTCTGGAAAACAAGCTAATACTTGGTTCTGGAGCAGGGTCAAACCGCGATGGAGATAGCACAAAGTCGGAGGACACACCGAGGGTAATACGCAGAAAATTAAACCCAAAAGAAACGTTCTCAGCCCCATAGTACTCCCTAAGTCCTTCTATATGACCAGCTTCAAAACCATAATTAAAAAACATATCGAAATAAGCAACAACATTAGATGTTACTTTATAGCTTTTACCTTCAGCTTCTGATGTATATCCAAAAAACGTCTTGATTTCGTTTGTAGTAGGAATTTCGTCTTCTCTACCGGTAGTAATAATGTTAAGTCTGTGAAAGTAACCCCGATAGTAGTACTCTCTAAACTCCCAGTCCCCTGAATAGTAGAAAGGGGTGAAAGCATCAAAGTACCACAAGCCCAACCCTATGTATGGTAAATCTTGCACTCCTTCTGGTGCGAATTGATTTTGCAGTGCATTTCTTGACGCATTAACTGATTCGGTAAATGCAGATTGTGCTGCCATCACCCTATCATTTACTACGTCTCTGTCTTCGTCATTGAGCATATCTTTTGTTCCTGTACCCACAAAAGAACCGTCCCACACCTTAAAAGATAGTTCAATATGTGGGCTGTCATAATCAACGGCAAATACACCCCCATCAAGATAGGTGTTTAAGTACGTCTTGGAGTCACCTTTCTCTGATACAAACATAACCTTATAGTCATCAATACCTTCCCCAGTCTTTGTTATTCTTGCTTGAGTAATTGACTCACCTTCTTCTGCTTCATAAATCAGCTCAGGCTCATCCCGATCGCCACCAACATAAAGCTTATTCTCTTTCTGGAATAGAAATATGACTTGGGTAGTAACTGTTTGCACCACATCCTTCTTTCTACGGCGCAGTATATTTGTTTGTTGTGATACCAGATTATTACTACTTCGTATCTCTGTA